>Ga0208858_1000200_pt1 | contig 12866 bp, 15 predicted proteins | sample LakMenEpi16Nov12_FD_150704 | JGI IMG/M metagenome (GOLD analysis project Ga0208858, IMG submission 150704) | Freshwater microbial communities from Lake Mendota, WI - 16NOV2012 deep hole epilimnion (SPAdes) | ecosystem: Environmental > Aquatic > Freshwater > Lake > Epilimnion/Euphotic zone ...
GAAGAAGGTGAGAAAGCTGGTATTGAGAAGGGCATTGAGAAGGGTATTGAGAAAGGCATTGAGAAGGTTGCCAAAGCATTGAAAGAGCAAAATATAGCTATAGAAATTATTGCAGAATCAACTGGTTTATCTTATGAAACTATTAAAAGAATTTGAGTTAATCATGATCTTTGTTATTATTTTATCAACCTTTGCTATACAATAAATCATGTCTTTGCAACTCAAAATTAACTACCCCGAAACTTTACCTGATGCTGTTGGTAAAACTAGAGAACAGTTTGAACAAGAAGCAAAATGGGCTATGGCAGTTAAACTATATGAAATGAAACGCCTTTCTTCTGGTATGGCTGCGGCGTTATTGGGAGTGGAGAGAGTAACTTTTATTCTCAAATTAAATGATTATGGAGTGCCATTAATTGATTTAAGTGAAGATGAATTATTATCAGATATAGAAAATGCCTAATACGAGTGAAATTGTTATTAATATTGATTCTTTAATCTCTAATTGAAGTTTTAATTTCCTCCCATGTCATTACATCATCTGGATTTGTTTCATAATCACTAATCCGACGATCAAGTTCTCGTTTTTGTGCTGTTGTTAAATCGGGATAAGCCTGTTCTGCTGCGATACTTTCTAAAATATCTTGTACAATCCGAATTCTATCTGCAATACTCAGGGCTTTGATTTGATTTAAAGTTACACTGATATCCATGTTAACTGACCTCGATGGGAAGATAAGGTATTTATCTATTTTCTAGTGTAGGCGATGCCTACGGCGAGCGCAGCTATCGCCATCTTATCAATAATATTTAGATGCGTTTTTGCTGATTTTACATATACTTTATTTATCAGAGAACATGACAGTTCTAAATGTCAGAGAAATACGTCGAGAACGTTTAATTATTTTTCCTTCAAAAGAATCACTTTTCCTTTTGGCTATTCCATGTGACCAGTTATATCTAGCTTCATTTTTAAGGACAATTAAACTTTTTGGATCAAGTAATAGCGAAGTTTTCATTCCTGTCTGGTTATGACTAAAATCCATTACACATGATGAACAAAGGCTTAAAGATATAATGACATCTGTAAAACAAGATACGCAATCTGTGTGACTAGAAATACCTTGTCCCGGTTGGTAGTCATTCACAATTACTTGATCTGGTACTGTTGGGCTAAAGACTTTATGTAGCCTTTGTGCTAAGGTTAATGCCCAGTCAGGAAGAGGTGCAATGTAAAATGACTTATCAATATTATGCTTCTTATAATCATACTTATAGCCATAATGCTGTACTCTTCTTTGCAAATCTGTAAGCCACATCTGACTGTCAATCTTCTCCACTAAAAAATCATGTTCATCACTACTAATGAAATTACGAACATAAATTAAGTCGCTAATTTGCTCATGAGTTACTGTCTCTAGACGACTTTCACTGTGCTTGTCTTTATCCTCTTGAAAAAGTGGGATATCTTCAAAAAGACTTAACTGATTACCAATAGTTAACTTATTCTTGATTTGGCGCATTAGTTTTCTCCCATATCTAAAAATCGAATGTCATAGTAAAGCTTTGTTTCCCGATTTTGAACCCCACTCAAAATGTCATGGTAGTAAAAATTAGTTTTAATTGGTCCAGCTATGGCACTTTTTAACTCAGTGACTTGTTGACAAAATTTATGCCAATTAGTATTTAAGTCTGAATATTGAGGATTTTGAAAAATGAGGCAGATATCACTAAACAGGAATTTTGTAAAAACTGATTCTTTTAAAAAGTTAACTAATTGCGTAATAGCTCTTGTATTTAGGGAAGGACTAGCAAAGAAGTAGGAAAAATTTAAAACAACTAATGAAGTGTCATCAGCAAAGTTTGTTATGTAAGAAGAAGGTCTTTCTCCAAAGGAACTTGATACCGAATTAGGCTGATAAAACCAAAATTTACTTTCCTCATGAAAAAGTTTAGGAAACTGACTAAACTCCTTAGCTTTTCGGAGCATAGATTCAGCCTTGTCTATGCCTATATATCGGAATTTTAGCTTTTGATTCTTTCCCTGTGAATGTTCTGAAAAGTATCTTGCTACTGATATTCCAGAAGTAAGAGGTCCACAGCCGAAGTCCAGAAATAAAACTTGCTTATTTGATTCAAAGAAGTATGGTTCAAAAACTTCTGAATGCTTCTCGAAAATATATAATTGACTTACGGTGTGCTGCTTCATATTATTATAGCAATAGACTAGGACTCTTTCGTCTTGTGTTAATCCCTTATAAGGTTTGTCAAAGTTAGCTTGACCTGAAAGAACATAATTTTTTCCGTTTTGTTGTCCTTCACCTACGATAGCTTTGATTTCATCAAAGTTCTTACTTCTGTAAGGCTCTATAACTAATCTCTCCCATTGTTCTGTTCTTGGATGATCGTTGAATGGTTTTTGAACTGTTTCCTTAAAAAAGGTTATAAGTTCATCTGATTGCTGATAAATTACTTTACCATTATCATTTATGGGTATTATCATATCATTTCTCACACCACTGACTATGTCTTACCGTCTTTACTGATAAATAAACACAAACTCATTATACTTTTACGTGCTGATGATTGTCAATGGCATATAAAGGATTTATTGTGATTTTTGTCAGTAGATTTGACATATAGGCTGATTTCAGCAATTTGTGTTTTTGGTATAAATCTAGCTTTTTATACTTATCACTGAAGTAAGTATGTTTATAAAAAATTAAGCTAAAATAAAATAAATAGCAAAATCCTCACCAGTATATGGTTACATCAACACAACCAACAACTCAAACCTTATACGATCAAGATTATTACCTGTGGATAAGAACAACCATTAACCAACTTCGCACAGGACAATTTTCCGCTGTTGATTTAGAGAATTTATTAGAAGAATTAGAAACTATAAGTAGAACTCAAAAACGAACAATTACAAATTTATTAATTAAGCTGTTTGTCCATCTACTAAAACTCAAATATTGGGATAGTGAAAGAGAACGTAATCAAGGATATTGGCTAGGGGAAATTAGAACATTTCGCAGAGAGATAAAACATGAACTTAAAGATAGTCCTAGTTTAAAACCTTACATTTTAGAAATATTTGATGAATGTTATCAAGATGCTAGATTAGAAGCATCAGATCGCTCACAACTTCCCCTTGATATATTCCCTCTTATCCCCATTGGTTCATTAGAACAAATTTTAGATGATTGGTTGCCAATACAAAAAAATGAAGGATGAAATTTTGTACCATTTGTGTAAGTCTCCTAAAAATTAAGCTGCTGATAAAGACTTACCTAAAGTTTTTGGTTCTGGGAGGGGTTCACCATCTTCTAAACAAGATTCGATTAACATTTCTAAGACTTCCTGAGCATTGTCTAAAGCTTCTTGATATGTGTCTCCATGTGTATGACAAAACTCCCCCCATTCAGGCAGACTGACAACAAAACATTTATCTTCTTGAGACCACTGAATAATTATCGTGTAATGATAACTCATTCTTCTTCTTCCTCTTGAACCTTTTTAATTTCTTCTATTCTTTTGATAGCATTACTAACATCTTTTTCTTGATATTCTTTAGCGTCTTTTCCATCTTTACCTGATATAGTAACTCTCCCAGTAAGTAAGGGATGATACCAGTTAGTATGACTGCCTTTCCCAGTCCGACAGGTAAACCCAGCTTGAAGTAATAAGCTTTTTAATTCTCGGATTTTCTTGGGCATATCTCATACTAATGCACTACTAATTTAACCGCAAGTAGTATACAAGATGTGGGGATAAAGAAGATAAATATTAAGATTCATCACAAAAAAAAATGAAGGATAAAAAATTCATCCTTCACTCTACAAACTTTATGGTTTTTATTTCCTTATTTCTCAACACCTGTGTGGACAGTTTTTACCCATTTGAGGCGTTTTGGTCGGAAAGACATTCGCGCCGTTGTGCTACTCATAACTACTAACCAATGCAACATATATAAACTGCCGCGCAGGGTTTGTAAAAGTACCATTAAATAGGTAGATGGTTTAAATTGTTGATCGGAACGGACGTGCTTTAAACCGGCAAACATTCCTACAACTGACATTCCCAAAGATAAGCCAGTTACAGGACCTAATATGGGGGGACGATGACGAGCGATCGCCATGAAAATATCTGGTATTGCTGCTGTCGGTAAAATATACATTGTCACCATAAAGATCAACAAATCCCAGGTTTTCCTTGTCCCCATGCGGTTTTTGAGGATCAGATCCCAGTAGTCTAAATAACGTTGATAACCACCTTCCGCCCAGCGGTTACGTTGATGCCAAAGGGCTGTAGCATTGGTGACACCTTCTTCTTCCACTGGCGGATGAAAAACACATTCAATATCCCATTTATCCAGATGTAACCGGATAGTTAAATCCAGATCATCAGTGATAGTTTCCTCATTCCAACCACCGCAACTAGCCAAAGCTTGACGACGGACAAATTGACCATTACCTCGGAGTTCACCAATCCCACCAATAGCAGTCCGCTGTTGTTGAAACCAGATATCCAGCAACATTTCCGCCATTTGTCCCTTAGTCCAAAAATTCTCCTTAGCATTGGCGATCGCTTTTCGCATTTGTACCGCCCCTACCCGTTCTTTTTGAAACAACGGAACTATTTGTAATAGCAAATCCGGTGTCACTTGGGCATCAGCATCAAATACAGCAATAATCTCTCCCTTTGTCAGTGGTAATACTTGATTTAATGCCCCCGATTTGCCCCCACTAGCGTCAGGATCACGCCTAAATACATTAAGTTGTTGATATTCCTGCTTGAGTTGGGCTAATAATTGGGGTGTATTGTCCGTACTATTATCATCAATAATCCAGACTTCATATTGACCATTACCGTATTCCAGATTACACAGATTCTTAACTAATCTGCCAATTACCGCTTCCTCATTTTTAGCAGCCACTAACACAGAAACAAAAGGCAAATCTCCCTCTATCTCTTGGGAATGGTGACGGGGTTTGGCAAAAATAATCCCCAAAGCATGAATACCTAGCATTGTTGTTAGTCCCAGGACAAATATCGAACCCCAGGAAACTAAATGCAAGGTAATAGTACCACTCCAGACTATAGTTAAAACTAGAGCAGCTTTGCCTCTACGGCCTTTAAATCGGCTGGGTGGTAGAGACGCGGAATCCATCCTTACTTCTGATTCCTCATCTACTGATAGGTCAGTAAAGATAGAGTCAAGGGGATCAGAGTTTCCGTTATCAGCATCATTTTCAGGACAGGAATTCGCCGGCATAGGTTACATAATTCAAAAACATCTATGCTATGTAGCTTTTATTTACAGACTAATACTGTAACAGATTCCTGTCCACCTAATTATAACTGACTGAAAAATTTTTCAGCCAACCCCATTTAAAGTTTAATTTCTGCCCTCAATACTGTTGTATCACTTGTATTTGTGATTTGGAAACCAAGTTTTTCACATATTCGCTGCATACCTGAATTATCAGCTAAAATATCAGCATAGATACAGCAACTTTTCTCGTTTTTACCAACTTCTAACAATCTGCGGAGTAATTCTGTGCCTAAGCCTTGATCTTGAAATTTGTCGCTAACTAGCATAGCAAATTCTGCCGCATTACTACCATGTAATTTACTTAATCTTCCTACTGCTAATATTTCCCTATTTTCTGTTTCGGGATTTTGGTATTCTGCAACTAAAGCCATTTCTCGATCATAGTCAATAAAGCATATTCGGGTGAGTCGTTCATGGGTAATGCGTTGACTCAATTTAATCATGTGGAAATAGCGGAAATAAACACTCTCTTCTGATAAGGTTTTGTGAAATTCTACCATTAATGGTTCGTCTTCGGGACGAATAGGACGAATAGTAATTGGCGTACCATTGTTCAATTTCCAATCACTAATATATTGACTAGGATAGGGACGAATGGCTAATTTTGGTAATTGATGTTTTTCCACATCAGCAGAATGCAAAACTATCCGCGCATCTAAGGCAATTAATCCTCCAGGATGTATAGGAGTGGGAGGAATAGCCAACAACGGATTAATATCAATTTCTTTAATCCCAGGTTGTTCCACAACTAATTGACTAAATTCTACCATTAATTGTTCAAGAGCAGTAATATTAATACTTTTACGTCCTCTGATCCCTTGCAAGGCTTTGTAAATTTTAGTTTGTTCCATCATTCGCCGGGCTAGGGTAGTATTGAGAGGAGGAAGGGCAATAGAACTATCTTGAAAAACTTCCACCAATTGTCCTCCAGCACCAAATAATAATACTGGTCCAAATTGCGGATCTAAACTACTCCCAATAATCAATTCATAACCATCTGTTTTGATCATTGGTTGTACAGTTACACCGAGAAAATCTGCGGCTTTAGCTTTCTGTTTTACTGATGTTTCAATATTTTGATAAGCAAGTTTTACCGATTCCGCATTTTGCAGATTTAACTGCACACCACCCACATCAGTTTTATGGGTAATAGTCTGAGAATAAAGTTTTAAAACAACGGGATAACCCAGATTTTCTGCACATTCAACTGCTTTATCTGCACTTTCAGCAATGCAACCTGCAACTATAGGAATACCGTAAGCGGCTAAGATTTCCTTAGATTCAAATTCCGTGAGAATTGTTCTTTTTGCTGTTTTTGCGGCTTGAATAATATTTTCCACTTTAGCACAATTGCGAGTATTCACATCACAAGTTAATGTTGGTAAAACTGGAGTTTCATAAATACCGCGCAGGTTATAACTAGATTTCCACATATAACTAAATACCCGCGCTGCTGTATCGGGATAAGCATAAGTGGGAATACCTTGACGGTTAAGAATTTGTTGTCCCGCAGCTACATCAGCACCACCCATCCAACTGGCTAAAATTGGTTTACCAGACATTTGTACATAAGGTTTTAATTGTTCGGCTATTTGGGTAGGATCTGTCATTGCTTGAGGTGTTAAAATCACTAATAACCCATCACTATTGGGATCTTTTGTGACAATTTCTAAGGCTTTTTTATAACGTTGGGGATCAGCATCTCCTAAAATATCAATAGGATTATTATGACTCCATTGCGGGGGTAAAATGTCATTTAAGGAAGTCATTATTTCTGGAGAAATTGCTGCTAATTCTCCTCCATTTTCAATTAATGTATCTGTTGCTAATACTCCTGGACCACCAGCATTAGTTAAAATCGTCAATCGTGAACCTTGGGGACGGGGTTGTTTTGCTAATACTTCTGACATATCAAATAAATCAGAAATACTATTGACTCGTAATACCCCACAACGGCGAAAAGCTGCATCTAATACAGCATCATTTCCTGTTAATGCACCCGTGTGGGAAGCTGCGGCTTTAGCTGCGGCTGTAGTACGACCGGCTTTAATGACAATGATCGGTTTTGTTAATGCCACTTCTCGCGCTGCTGACAGAAAAGAACGCGCATCCCCAATGGATTCCATATAAATTACAATACTTTTAGTATGGGGATCATCTCCGAGATAATAAATTAAATCTCCCCAACCAATATCTAACATTGAACCAATGGAAATGAAGGCACTAAAACCAACATTCTCATGTAAACTCCAATCAAGAACTGATGTACATAATGCTCCACTTTGACTAATAAAGCCAACTGTTCCTGGTAGTGCCATTTTACTAGCAAATGTGGCATTTAAACCGGAAATTGGATTCATTACTCCTAAACAATTGGGTCCAATAATTTTAATTTTTCCTCGGTGTGCTTGTTGCAGGATTTCCTGTTCTAAAGCTAGACCTTTTGCACCTACTTCTTTAAATCCGGCGGAAATAATAATTGCTCCTTTAATTCCGGCATCAACACCATCAGCAATAATTTTTGGGACTGTAGATGCAGGAGTTGCAATAACAGCTAAATCTATTTTTTCAGGAACATCAAATATAGTAGAATAAGCTTTAATTCCTAATATACTAGAATGCTGAGGATTAATGGGAAAAACTGTTCCTCCAAAGGGATTAGTGATTAAGTTCCAAAGTAGATTCCGTCCCACACTTCCGGGTTTCTCACTTGCACCAATGACAGCAACAGTTTTAGGTGCAAAAATGGCATCTAATGGGTTTAATTTCTCTGGACAAAAGATATTGTAAGGCTTGTTGGTGATTGGTTTGATAGGTGCTTCCATGACTATCCTTTTATTTGCTTGTATTGAGAATTTGCATAATTGTAACTATGGCGATCGCTATACCTTTTTCTGCTGTTGGTGAAATGCGATCGCTCAGTTCAAAATTCACTCCTGGGACTGAGACTAACCACGCTGAGGGACAATGACCATAGAGGATTTGAGAAAGGGCAAGTAGGGATGACGGATTACTAATATGGGTATTAATAGTATTCAACTCAGACGGTAATAATGATTGCACCTGCACCTGACCAGATTGGGAATTGATACAAGCATCAACAAAAATTGCTAAATTGACATTTGCTAAAGGTGCAGCTAATTCTGGTGTCAATTGATGAATTGCAATGGATTGCACAGATGATAAACAACAATCTTTGATAGCTTTTGCCACTTGTTGTCCAATAGCATCATCACCACGTAAATCATTGCCATAACCAATCACCATTGCAGTTACCATTATTTTTCAACTCTTTTGATCTAGTACAACACGGCATTTTTAATTTTCCTCCTAAATGTTTTTGAAACATCAAATAAATTGTTATTTTTGAAGTCATTTACTGAGCCATAAAACCTCCGTCTATGACAAGGTATTCTTCCGTAATAAAGGAAGCCTGATCTGAACAAAGAAAAACTACTACATTAGCAACTTCTTCTTCTTTTCCGACTCTACCCATGGGATGTTTGTTAATAAACTCTCGATAAAAAGGAATAGAAAAGAAAGGACGAGCCAGATCTGTATCAATCACCCCCGGACATACTGCATTAACACGAATATTTGATTGGGCAACTTCTAAAGCCACTGTTTGAGTTAAGCCTAATACCGCGCGTTTACTAGCTGTATAAGGCTGAAAATTTGACAAATTAACCGAATTTATTGTAGCTAGTTGTTTGCGAAAGACCGTGGAAGAATAAAAAGGGGAGTATTCTCCTGATGATTTATCCTTTGCTTTAAAACTAGCATAAAGATTTGAGAAATTTCTGATAAGACACAAAAACACTGAAAACAAACTTATGTAAACATAGCCTGTATTTTTTGCATATTCGTTATAATATGAATGTAGATAGCATTGGGAATTCCGTAAAAAATTTAGATAAATTGTGAGGCTGCTCTATGCCTGAAGTTAATTTTCAACAGTCAATTAATAGTGCTGCTACGATTGTAGAAGAATATGCAGTCGGAAAAAGAGACTTTGAAAAAGCAGAATTAGGAGAAGCTAATCTACAAAATTTTGACTTGAAAGGCTCTGATTTCAGTTATGCTGATTTGAGTACAGCTAATCTCAGTGGTGCAAATCTGCGAGGATGTGATTTGAGTTTTGCTGATTTAAGTGAAGCTAATTTAGAAAATGCAGATTTGCGCGGAGCAATGTTATTTTCTGCAAATTTACGTACAGCTAATTTACAGGGGACGCATTTAGAAAAAGCAGATTGTGATCATAATACCCGGTTTCCCGCAAATTTTGACCCTATTGTAGCAGGTGTAAACATAAGTAACCCATCTGTATAGATACTGGTGCGGCTGCTATAGCCGCTTATTATTTATACTGGCAATATTGTAAATTGTCACAAAAAACCCATTGTATCACTTGACAATTAGAATAGCATATTTTATCAATTTTTGCAAATTTTAATTTTATAACTTAATTTTTCCCTGGAAATACTTTAGTTAAATCTAAAATTAATTCCGGGAAAGATGGCAATTTGACAGACTCATTAGGGAGGATAATTGATTTGTGACGATAGCCAAATTTACCTTGTAAATCTTGATATGGGTCACTGTAGCATTCTAAATAATAATTTACTAAATTGAAAATCCAATAATCAGAAATATCGGCTTCTGCATATAGGGATAATTTTATTTCTTGGTCATATTTTAAAGATGAATCAGCTACTTCAATAATTAGGAAAATGTCAGATGGAGTGGGATGATTGAGAAAATAATCATCAGGTGTATTTTTAACAATTGTTAAATCTAGTTCTGGTTCGCTATCATTAATAATAATAGGTTCTTGTCCGCGGATAGTAACCTTTTCTTCCAGTAACTTGAATAACTCTCTATATAAACGAGTATTACAAACAGAATGTGCTTTACCTTTTGCAGCCATTTTGATAATTTCACCTTTAATTAGTTCAACTCTGTCATCTTCCGTGAAGAAGTCAAGGTCTGCTAGACGGTGATATTCAGTTATGGTAAAGCGTTTAGCAGTAGCAACAGTCATAAAATTTAGGTAATATGAGTTTAGCTTAAATTATATCATAAAAATACCAGATCCCCAGATTCCCGACTTCTTCAAGAAGTCGGGAATCTAAATACTTAATTACGGCAAATTTGATTAACTACAGCACCATTGTTATTTACTACTTCTATTAATAAAGGCATTTGTCCCATGGCATGAGTTGAACAACTCAAACAAGGATCAAAAGCCCTAATTCCGGCTTCGACACGGTTTAACATTCCTTCTTTTATGTTATCACCTTGGATAAAATGGCGGGCAATTTGGGCAACGCTACGATTCATTGCTAAGTTATTTTGACCCGTGGCAATAATCAAATTTACCTTTAACATTAAACCATTTTCATCAACTTGATAATGGTGAAATAATGTCCCCCTTGGGGCTTCACTTACACCCACAGCTTCTAGGCAATTAATACCAGCTTCAGCACAGAGACGAGTTGATAAAATATCTGGATCATCAAGGATAATTTCGATATGTTCAATTGCTGCTAAAATTTCAATTAACCGGGCATAATGATAGAAAAATGATGATTTAATAGTACCATTTTCATAACTGCGGAATTCTTTTAATTCTGTGTCTGCTAAAGGTGTGCCAATTTGACTACAAATATTCAATCTTGCTAAGGGTCCAACGCGATACATTCCACTATCTAAACGACAATGATCACTGCTATCAGGATAACCTAAAGGAAGATAATAAGGTGATTTTAAATAAGAGTCTGCTTGAACTGCTTCACCGATAAATTCATGATAGTTAGCAGCATCAAGATTATCAGCAACGATGTTTCCTCCACTATCAACAAATCGGATATGTCCATCATAAGTTTCCCATAAACCTTCAGAACTGACTAAACCCATGAATAAACTCGGAAAATTACCAAAGGTTTTTGCTTCTTTCTCATAAGTTTTTAATAGGGTTTTAAATAAAGCTATGGCACTAATTACAGTGGCTTTGGCTTCAGGAATTTTTTGCTGAATGTGGGTGCGATTTTCTGTGGTTAAAGGGTCACGAACTCCACCAGGAACAGCCCAGGAAGGATGAATTTTTTTTCCTCCTAATAATTCAATGATTTCTTGTCCAAATTGGCGTAAACGGATTCCACCTCTGGCTAATTCCGGTTCAGCAGCAATTAAACCAAAAATATTGCGGTTTTCGGGTTCGCTATCCATGCCTAATAATAAGTCTGGTGCGCTGAGGTGAAAGAAGCTGAGGGCATGGGATTGGATGATTTGCCCTAAATTCATCAAACGGCGTAATTGGGTGGCTGTTTTGGGGATTGTGACGGCTAAAATGCGATCGCCTGTTTTGGCTGATGCTAATAAGTGACTGACTGGACAAATACCGCAAATTCTCGCAGTAATTCCTGGCATTTCTGGAAATGGACGACCGACACAAAATTTTTCAAACCCGCGAAATTCAGTGACATGAAATCTAGCATCATTTACTTGACCTTCATCATCTAAATAAATGCTAATTTTCGCGTGGCCTTCAATGCGAGTAACGGGGTCAATAATGATTGTTTTCATAAATAAATAATCGGTGATTGGTAATAATAAGCAATTGTAGGTTGGGTAGAACAAAGTGAAACCCAACAAAATCTTCGATAATGATCATGTTGGGTTTCCTTGCGTCAACCCAACCTACATATAGTAATTACAAATCATAAATTCTAGATTCTGCTAATTCTGGATATTCATCACAGTAATCTTCAAAGGCAGTTTTGAGAGGTTTTTCAGAGAGTTGGTGAGCAATTTCAGCTTGAATTTCTTCTACTACATCCCAAGCTGCTGCACATTCTGTGGAATTAATGCCTTTTTCTGCACAAACAATTCGAGCTTTTTTAATTTCATCTTGTAATTCTTGTTCTAACAAAAATGAGCGCGGTTGTTCTAAACAACTACTTCTGGCTAAGATGTCAGTAAGTGAAATTATTCCTAATAATCTACCACTAATTACAGGCGCACGGCGGAGATGGTGGTTAGCAAATAATCTGGCTACATATTCTAAACCTAATTCTGGATTGACGACAATACAAGGTTTAGTCATAATTTCATAAACACGGATTTTATTTGGATCTTTGCTGTAGGAAATAACTTTATAAACAATGTCGCTTTCTGTGATAATTCCATAAGCATCTTGTTCATGACGACGATCTACAATTAATGCTCTCCAATCTCTAGCTTTCATTAAATCAACTGCTTCTTTGACTGTGGCTGAACTGCGAATCATTGCCACATCTTTAGTCATCACATCTGCTGCTGTTAACATAAGTCACCTCAGAAAGAATAGGAGTCAGGAGTCAGAAAGAAGAAAGAAAATATTTATTTGGTTATAATTACTAGGACTTACGCATTGACAAAAAACATTATTCATGCAGTCTAGGCAATGGTATTCTTGCCAAGGTTAGAAAAAATATGCTCACGAATAACAGAAGTAAACAGATTCCTCTGTACTTCATACCAATTA
>Ga0208858_1000202_pt1 | contig 12863 bp, 6 predicted proteins | sample LakMenEpi16Nov12_FD_150704 | JGI IMG/M metagenome (GOLD analysis project Ga0208858, IMG submission 150704) | Freshwater microbial communities from Lake Mendota, WI - 16NOV2012 deep hole epilimnion (SPAdes) | ecosystem: Environmental > Aquatic > Freshwater > Lake > Epilimnion/Euphotic zone ...
TTCAGGGCCGATCGCAGCGAAGCCAGCATCTCCGCCGGGTGGTCGAATTCATGATAGGCATCGACCATCAGGGCCGCGTCGAGCGAGGCCGGCGGCAGCTTCACGTCGTCGACCGCACCCAAGTGGGGCTGCACGTTCGTCACGCCGAGCTTGGCGGCTTCATCCTTCAGGAACTCCAGCATCTCCGGCTGGATATCGACCGCGACGACCTTCCCTTTCGGAAGCAGGCGGGCGATGCGAAATGAGTAATAACCCGAGCCGGCGCCGATGTCGGCCAAGACCGCGTCCGGCGCAAGTTCGAGCAAGGCGATGGCCTTGGACGGCGCCTCTTCCTTCTCGCGGTCAGTGCGCTCGAGCCAACCGATGCCCGGATGGCCCATGACATGGGAGATCTCCCGTCCCATGAAAGTCTTGCCGATGCCGTCGCGTGAAGGCGGACAGCTACCGTAAGCGGGTGGAGTCGGCGGAGTCGGCGAAGAGATCGCCTCCGGGCGGGTCCAGAAGAACAAGGCGATCGCCCCGCCCACAAGGAGGACGGACGAAAGCAGGGGTTGGCGCTTCAACATGGAGTCAAACTGACTTAGTCCGCCTGGTTCGCAAGCGTAGCAAAAAAATGGCCGGACCTCAGGTCCGGCCAGATCAGCCTCATGTGTGCCAGATTTGATTACTTACGAGAAGGCGCGGACTTCTTCGGCGCAGGCTTGGGGGCAGGCTTTTTGGAGGGCTTGCTGGAACCGCCGCTCTTACCGCAACCGGGCTTACCCACGGTGGGGGGAACCGTCGGAGGGGTCGTCGGAGGGGTGCCACCACCGGCAGCCGCGGCAAAAGCCGACAGGGAGGCGAAAACGAGGGCGAGCGCGAACAACGGGGTTTTCATGGGTTTGAACAGGTTAAGCGGGCGCGGGACCTTTGGAAACTGTATTTTAATAGCCATTATGAGGGGTCAGGTTGGCAAGATTTTCGACCGCCTGCTCAAGGCTAAGCACTTGCCTAGGCACTTATCCTGAGTATTAATAACCATGTTGCTTCTAGTAAGCACGCTATGGATCACCGCAAAAACCATCGCCAAGGTTTCAGCCTGATCCTTTCCCTCACGATCATGGCGGCTGTCGTCATGCTGGTCGTGACGCTCTCGGCTTTCATCACGATCGAGTCCCGTGCGGCGATGAACCAGCAGCTCGCCACGCGGGCACGCTTGAACGCCTTGGTCTCGATGCGTCTCGCCTTGGCGCATTTGCAGCAGGAAGCCGGACCCGACCGACGTTCGACCGCCCGCGCGGACATCACCCAACCTGAGGTCATCTTCGCCCATAAGTTCCTCAACCCCATGTGGACCGGCGTCTGGCGCACCGACCTTCCTGACTTGCCGCCGGCCTGGCTCGTCTCCGGCCGCGGCGACCAGCCCGCCGGCACGCAATCGGTCTCGCTCTTCCAGACCGGCAGTGCGCCGGATTACCACACAGGCTACTGGGCTCCCTGGCAGTCGGACACCTCCCTTTCGACCGCGAACCATGTTCCGCTCGTCGGCCCTGGCACCGCGCTCGCCGCCGCCGACGGCAAGGCGAGCGGCCTCGTCTCCCTGCCTAAAATCACCCTACCAGACGAAGACGTTGCCGGGACTTACGCCTACTGGATCGGCGACGAGGGCATCAAAGCGCGCGTCAACCTGCGCGACCTGCGTCCGCAGAATAACACAAACCGGATCGACCAGATGATTTCCCTTCGCAGCCCGCTGACCCACGGACTGCTGAAGAACCTGCCTGACCTGACGCAGCTTGAGGCCCTGAATACGGTGAGAGACATGGGGCTGCTGACGGGACTCAACGCCGCGGTAGGCTCCACCGGTCCCACGGATGTCCGGACCTACTTTCACGATGTCAGCCTGACCTCAGCCGGCGTCCTCGCCGATTCGCTGAACGGCGGCCTGAAGCGCGACCTGTCCGTGGCGTTCGAGATGAACGACGCCCAGTTCGCCAAGTCCGAGTTCGGACAAGGCGCCAGCGGGGCCTTTCCTTCCGCCGGCACCCTGACCGAGAAAGGTTTCGCATCGGTGACGATGGATACCCTGCGCATAATCAACCCGGACAAGTCAGAGACCACTTTCGCCGCCACGCCGATCTTCAGCCGCACCGTCCCGGACGGTGAACTGCGAGGCCCGACATGGTGGGCGCTGCGGGATTACCACCGCCTCTATAAGCAGCTAGGCTGGAGCGGGGTCGCCCTGGCAGACAGGGAAAGCAGCGTACCGTCGTTGCGTGCCCGCGCTCTCTGGCCTAACGCAGACGCCGCGAGACCTAACTACGTCGACAAAGACCAGCCTCCGTTGCTCCCTCCGTCCGGCAACGCCACGGCCAACGACGTCCGGCGCAGCTACTACAGCTACTCCGACATTTATAACGGCGACCTGCCCCCGTCCGTGAACCCCAACGCGAGCGACCGGTTCTCCGGACAGCCCGGCCAGTCGGACAAATTAGTCACCCGCCCGCTGCGGACCGCGGCTTCTCCCTACGTACAACGCGTTTCCCTGGCGTTCAGCGTCAACAAGATGCAATGGTTCGTGCTCAAGTCGGTGCGGATCGGAAAGACCGTGATCTTCTACTACGAGGAGTGGATCGATATCCGCGTCAACGTCACGCCCATCGTCGTGCTGCACAATCCTTACAACGTCAGGATGGTGCTGGCCCCCAACGACATCACGGGCCCGGACAAGACCCGCTGGCACAAGAATCCCAACAACACCTTAGACGCCACCGGCACGGCCTTCAAACAGCCTTACTCCATCGCGATCTCGTTCGCCGACCTCAAGGACTGGAATTTCCGCTTCAAGCAGTATTATCCAGGATCGACGGATGTCGCCTTCGAAGGAGACTCCCCGCTATCGGACTTTTTCCGCGTCCAGAGCGGCACTCCCATCCTGGATACCTTCGGCCAAAAGACCGGCAAGTTCCTGGCTCCGTATGAAAGCGACGACGAGGACAGCTTCCGCCTTTACCTGACGAAAGACAATGACGCGTCGATCACGCTGGAGCCCGGCGAGATGCGCATCTTCTCCTGCGCGCCGATACTCGGCGACTGGTCCAAGTCAGTGCTTCTTAACAACAACTACGACATGCGGGGCGGCTTCCGTGACAACGTGTACGACTGGAACTTCGGCGACGCAGCGTTGGAGTCATTGAACATCACGGCGCCGATCAGCTTCGAGATCATCCCCGGAGGCAACATGCGCATGAGGACCGCCATCGTCGGCAGCCCCAAAGACCAGCTCTACCGCGACCGTAAGATCGGCAAGACGAAGACGGAGATCGACGGGGACAAGGAGGACTTCCTGCGCCTCACGAGCGAACTCAACGAAGTGGTGTTCACCGACATCAACGAGGCCAAGTACGCGCGGCCCGGCGAGAAGTTCTTCCCTTCTTGGAGACACGTCAGAGACAAGTTTCCGCGAAAAACCAGCGACCCCTACTGGGACGGCCGCATGCCGTTCCCGAGCAGCGCGTTGCCCTACGAAGCCGACCTGGTCACCGTCATAGATATTTCCACGAAGACCGCGGACACCCCGGCCACGGGCGCGCCCTTCCCTCTCTTCACCCACTCCAATCCGCTGGCACCGACCCAGCGCGCAAGCTCATCCGGACGTACCCGCGACGACATGGGCGGCAACCCCAACTCGGGCGCGACCGGCGCCTCCCCGAGCTACCAGCTCGCGATTCGCAACGGAACCTGGAACGGAACCCGATTCGCGGACGGAACCTTCGCAGGCCCGGTGATCTCCTCGACCGACAGCGGACGGGTCGCCTACGGAGGCAACTCGACCGGCCCCACGGGCACGCAGAAAGCCATCCTCACTGAAGTCCCGCTCTTCCAGCCGATGTCGTTGGCCCAGTACACTCACGCCAACTTCGGCGTCCGGGACCAGCAGCCCTTGTTCAGCATAGGGAACAGTTTCGCTTCGCCGCTGGTCGACGCGAAGAAGGCCTTCCAGGACAACGGGAAGAGCTGGACGGACTACGATCAGAGCTATCTTCTCAATACCGCCCTCTGGGACGGCTTCTTCCTTTCGAGCGCGGCCCCGCAGATGAAGACGGACGTGACGACCGACGCCGCAGGCTCGGCGCCCAAGCCGCCGGACTTGGCGTCGACGGTGACGGTGACGACTGACCCCAACGAAAAGAACGAACATAGCCTCAGCGACGTCATCAGGAACTTCGTCCAAGACGGAGTCCCTCTCGATAATCCGCGTTTCTCGATCGAACGCTCCCACTTGGACGCCGAAGGGACCGCCAAAGCCCTGGCAGACTACCGTCGCTCAGCCGCAGTCCTCCTCAACAAGGGGGCTTTCAACGTCAACTCCACCTCCGTCGCCGCGTGGCAGGCCTTCCTTGGATCGGTCAAGAACATGGCGATCGCCGACAAGTCGGTCAACTTCCCCAGAGCAGACCAGAACGCCCGCTTCCCTCGCGTGATTTCAAAGGGCGACACTAATGTCGCCGCCAATGACTTCGAGGACCCCTCGAACTGGTCGGGCTTCACCAACCTGACGGACGAACAGATCGCAAACCTTGCTCAGGCCATCGTCGAGGAGAACAAGGCCCGGTTCGCCATCCAGACCCGTAGCGAACGCGATATCGCCAAGACTCCGGGCCTTCGGCGCTTCGGAGGTCTCGCCGCCCCGGCCACCCCTTACCTGGGACTCTCCGAATTCATCAACCGCTTCCTGACCTCGGAGACTTGGGCGAATCGCTGCGGTGCCATCCAGGCCGCCATCATTCGCACGGGGCTAACCGACCGGCTATCGGACACCAAGCTCACGAAGTCATCCCTGCTGACGACGACGGCGGGCCACTTCCCTAACCCGGAAAACATCGAAGTCATCTCCCAGAATGGAAAGAACGGAACGCACGCCGCCATGGGAGCCCCGGGCAACCTGCTGCAGTCCGACCTTCTGCAGAGCCTAGGCTCGGCCCTCGCGACCCGGTCCGACACCTTCACCATCCGATGCTTCGGCGAAGCCTCGCAGAGCAGCGGAGAGACGGGGTCGGCATGGATGGAAGTCCTCGTTCAGCGCGTTCCGGAGTTCATCGATGCGAGCAACGCCCCCGAGACCGGAAACAGCGCGCCGCACCCCTTCAAGCCCTCACCTTCGGCCTCACCCGACCCCACGGTCAGCACCGCCCTCACCCCGGTGAACAATCTCCTTGGCCGTCGCTTCAAGATCCTGTCCATGCGATGGCTGAAACCTGATGAAATCTAATTTCGCCGCCTTCGCCGCCCTTCTTCCCCTGCTCCTCGGCGCCGCAGATGGGACGGTGGTAGAAGCCCGACTTAAGTTCATTTCGACGACGCGACCGCTCGTCGGCATCGGCATAGTGCAAAACAAGAAAGCCGAGGGGCTCGTCATTCCGACTGACATGTTTTCGGATGAAATCGTCTATCGGGGACCAGCCCGACTCGAGCTAGTCGAGCTCAAGACCGTGACCGTGAAGCAGCCGCCACCGACGTCAGACGTCGAAGCGGGCAAAGCAGCCGCCACGCCCAAGCGAGAGTCCCGGGGCGTGAAAGCGAAGCCCCAGGTCAGCGTAGCGACGCCTGCCGGGAAACCACCGCTAGCCTGGATTGACCTGCCCGTCGCGGCCGGAAGACAGAGCCTGATCCTACTCGTCACTCCCGGCCGCGGTAATGGCATCATCGCGATCCCCGACGTAGTCGGCTCCTTCCCCCCCGGCAGCAATCGCTACCTTAACCTCTGCCCCTTCTCGCTGGTCGTAATGACCCCTTCAGGTCGTCAGGTCATCCCGGCGAATAGCTCGACGGTCAGCAGGCCTGGCTCGAAGGATAACGATTACTACGACCTCAAGTTCTTCTCCGCCATCAACCAAGAGGAGAAATTGGTGTTCTCCAATCGAACCTACCACCTGGATTCAGTACGAAAGCTTTTCATCCTGACGCCACTGCCTGGCAGCGAGGGACGAGTGGCTGTCCGTGACATCGAAGACCGCCCGGCGCCATCCAAGGCACAGCTGCCAGGTGAGTCTGGATTCAAAGCCCCGAAGTAGTCAGGAGGCGTAGCGCCAGTCGAGAATCTCGGCCTGCGGGGTCCGGCGGCCTTGCCAGCGGTTCCACTGGAGCTTCACCGCCATCTCCACGGGCTTGCCTAGCTCGGGGATGCGGTCGGCCATACGCCAAGCCACGAAATTCAGACGCCGGCCGCCGCTGAGCGGGACCTGGTAGCGGAAATTACCCTCGCCGAAAGGCGAAGGGGGACGGTCGAAGACGAAGCCCTTGAAACCAAAGACGGGTTCGGCGTTCCCTTCGCCGTAAGGCTGCAGCAAGTCGAGGTCGTCGAGCAGCTGATCGGTGACGTCCGCCGGCCGGATCCAGTGCGCGATGTCGATGTCGCGTCCGTCCGCCTGGACGGTACCCGCCAGGCGCTGGGCCTGGATGGCCTCATTGAAGCGGGCGCGGAAAGCCTCGACGGCGGCGACGTTGAGCGAGACGCCGACGGCCATCGGGTGGCCGCCGTAGGTCTTGAGCAGGTCAGCGCAGGCACCGAGAGCCTCGACGAGATTGGTACCCGGCACGCTGCGGCCGGAACCCTTGGCGCTCTCCCCTTCCTTACCGAGGACGATGACCGGGCGGTCGAGAGCGCGGCAGATCTTACCGGCGGCGATGCCCACCACTCCGGGATGCCAGTCGCCGTGGACGACGTAGCCGGCGAGGTCGCCCATCGCCTTGGCCTGGGCCATGGCTTCTTCGGTGACCTTCTTATCGATCTCCTGGCGCTCGCGGTTGATGGCGTCAAGCTGCGCGGCGTCCCGCAGGCAGTCGGCCGGATCGTCGGAAAGCAGGAGACGCAGCGGCAGCGAAGCGTCGGCGAGGCGGCCGCTCGCATTGATGCGGGGGCCGATGCGGTAGGAGACGTCGACCGAGGAAAGCACGCCGCCGGGTTCCATGCCGCTGACGGCGATGAGGGCGCGCAGGCCCTGACGGCGGGCTTCGCCGAGGGCCTTGAGACCATGGGCCGCAAGGATGCGGTTCTCGGTGCGGAGCGGGACCAGGTCGGCGATGGTGCCGAGGGCCGCCAGGTCGAGATAGTCCTTCACCGCGATGGATGTGCCGCGTTCGTCGCCGGCGAGGCGCAGGACCTTCAGTACGCCATGGACCAGTTTGAAGACCAGTCCGGCGGTGCAGAGCGTCTGCCACGGAGCGTCTTCGGCGTCATTGACGCGCGGGTTGACGAGCGTGCAGGTGACGCGGGATTCCTTGGCGACGTGGTGGTCGACCACGATGACATCGACGCCTTCGGCGCGGAGACGTTCGACCTCGGGCTTGGAATTAGTCCCGCAGTCCAGGGCGACGAAGAGCTGCGGCTTCGCTTCAGCGAGCACGCGTTCGAGCGCAGCCATCGAAAGACCGTAGCCCTCTTCCAGGCGGCGCGGGACGAAATACTCCGGCTGGGCGCCGAGGCGGCGGAGGAAGTGGACGAGCATCGCGGTGCTCGAGACCCCGTCGACATCGTAGTCTCCGAGGATGGCGATCCGCTCGCCCTTGGCGGCGGCGGTGACGAGACGCTCGGCGGCTTCGCGCAGGCCGCCGACCGCGAACGGGTCGGAGACATGGGCGAGCTGCGGGCGGAGATGACGCTCCGCCTCGGCCTCGTCCGGAAAGGAACGGGCGAGGACGGCGGCCAGGGGTTCGCTAACCCCCAGCGAAGCCGCGATGCGACGGGCAAGCCCGGCGTCCGCGGCCCGGTGAGACCAGGCGGCCATAGGAGTGGGGCGCCTTAGGCGTCCTTGTCGGAGCCCGCCTCCCAGGAGTAGGTGCGCGGGAGTTCCGCGGCGTCTACGCCCTTACGATCGCCCTTGTGCCACCAGTAGAAGACGGGGCTCGCGATGAAGATCGAGGAGAAGGTTCCGGTCAGCACGCCGTAGATGAAGATCTCGCCGTAGAGACGGACGTCGCCGGCGCCGAAGGCCCAGAGGGCGACGGCGCAGAGGAAGACCGTGGCCGCGGTGAGCGTCGTACGGGAAAGCGTGCGGTTGATGGCGAAGTGGATCACGTCGCGGAGCTCGCGGCCGGGATTGGCCTGGAGTTCCTCGCGGATACGGTCGAAGACGACGATGGTGTCGTTGATGGAGTAACCGATGATCAGCAGGATCGCCGCGATGAGGGTCGCGTTGAACTGGCCGCCGAAGGCGACGAAGAGCGCGATCGTCAGCAGCACGTCGTGCAGCGTGGCGACCATGGCGGCGACGCCGAAGCCCGTCTCGAAGCGCAGGGAGACGTAGAGGCCGATGCCGAGGAGCGCCAGGATGACGGACCAGACGGCGTTCGTGCGCAGCTCCGAGCTGACGGAACCACCGATGGCTTCCTTGGAGAGCATCAGCTTGTCGACCGAGGCGGCGCGATCCTTGAGAATCTCCGGGGTCTTGGTCTGGATGGCGCCGACGATCGCCGCGACGTTGGCGAACTCGCCCTTGGACTTGTCCTTGGTGAGTTCGGTCTCGATGCGGAGGGTCGGTTCGCCGCCGCCGACCGGAGTCTGGACGGTGACGGTGGTGTCCGCGAGGCCGATGGAAGCGGCGAGCTTGGTGATATCACCGGTATTGACGGCGACGCCGGGAGCCAGCGCGACGAGGGTGGACTCACCGCCGCGGAAGTCCTTGCCGAAGGCTTCCTTGCCCTTGATGGCGAGCTGGGTGAGGCCGAGACCGATGATCAGCCAGGAGGCGATGAAGGCGACCCGGGCGAACTTGAGGAATGGGATGTCGAGCGTCGGGCGGAAGACCGGCAGGCCGAAGACGCGCGTCATCACGCCGCGGGAGAGCGCGAGCTCCTGGAGGCCGCGGCAGGTCACGAGGGACGTGAACACGGTCGTGAAGATACCGATCGTCAGGGTAATGCCGAAACCACGGATCGGACCGGAGCCCATGAACACGAGGATCAAGGCCGTGAGGAGCGTCGTGAGGTTGGCGTCGATGATCGTCCAAGTCGCGCGGGCGTAACCTTCGCGGAGGGCGACGGAGCGGTCCTTGCCGAGGGCGGCCTCTTCGCGCACGCGCTCAAAGATGAGGATGTTCGCGTCGACGGCCATGCCGAGGGTGAGCACCAAGGCGGCGACGCCGGGCAGCGTGATGGTCGCGCCGAAGTAGGCCATGGCGCCGAGGATCATCAGCAGGTTGAGGATCATGCCGAGGATGGCGATGAAGCCGCCCCAGACGTAGAACCCGACCATGAAGAAGATGACGAGGCCGACGGCGACCAGCGAGGCCACGACGGACTTACCCTGGGCGTCCTTCGCGAGCGAGGGACCGACCGAGGTGACGTCCTGGATGATCAGGGGGAACTCGAGCGGGTTGTTGAGGACGTTGGCGAGGTCGACCGCCTCTTCGCGGGAGAAGGACCCCGTGATGGTGGCGCCGGTGCTGCGGATGGCCTCGCGGACGGTCGGAGCGGACTGCAGCTTGCCGTCGAGGACGATGGCGAGCTGACCGACGGAGCGGCTGTTGCCTTCGGCGATCTTGGCGGTGAGGTCGCCGAACTTCTTGGAGCCTTCGTCGGTGAACTTCATGTCCACGTAGAAGGAGATGCCGTCATCGGAGCGACCCGAGGCGGACTTGATGATCTTGCCGGTGGCGTCGGCGGCCTTGCGCACGTAGTAACGCGTGACGCGGACTTCGCTGGTCTTGCTGTCGATGTCGCGGATGGTCAGGACCTCGTAGGTCGAGATGGCCGAGGCGGAGCCCAGCATCGGGTCGACGGGCAAGGAACGCAGAGAGTGCTCGCGCTCGATCTCGGTCGGACGTTCGGTGCGGTGCACCTGGCGGAACTCGAGCTTGGCCGGCTTCTTCAGCGAATCGATGACGTCCGGGTTGTTGGCGGCGTCTTCACCGGGAAGCTGGATCTCGAGGGAGAGATCGCCCACGGGACGCAGGACGGGTTCGGCGACGCCGAACTGATTGACACGCTGCTCCATGACCTGGAGGGCCTGGTTGACCATGTCGGCATGGGAGACGCTCGACTTGTCGCCGGCGGTCTTCTCGCCGGATTCGGCGCCGGTCGGGTCGACCTTGAGCGTGAAGGACACCCCGCCCTGCAGGTCGAGGCCGAGCTTGAGGCGGCCTTGGGAGCCGACGAGCAGCTGCTTCAGCACGATGCCGTTACGCTTGGCCTGGTCAGGCTCGCTGACGATCTGGGCTTCGGTGAAGAAGAACGGACGGAAGTCGACCGGGGCGGCGCGACCGCGGCCTTCGCCGATATCACGCAGAGCCTGGAAGTAAGAGACCGACTTCTGGTCGGCGGCGACGGCGGCATCCTTGTGGCGCTTGACGCGCTCGAGGGCTTCGGCGTGGAGCTTATCAAATGCGGGCTTCTGCGCGATGACCTGCGTAGGCACGAACTGATCGAGAGGGGTCGGAGAAATCGGGTGGAACTCGTACCAGGCGACAGCCAGGGCGACGAGGGAGACCGCGATCTTCCAGAACCAAGTCCTGGACGTCATAGTATCAGGGTAGGCTTAGGGGTGGATGACCTCAGGCCTGGACGACGGCGTCGGCGTCCTTGCCCATGATGGCGGACTTGTGGACGATGAGACGGCCGGAATCGAGTTCGAGGGTGATGCGGTCGTCCTTGATAGAGACGACGCGACCGTAGATGCCACCAGCGGCGAGCACCTTGTCGCCGACCGAAAGCTCAGTCTGAAGCTTTTCGAGCTCCTTCTGGCGCTTGCGCTGGGGAGCGAAGAGCAGGAAGTACATGCCCACGAAAAGCAGGGCGTACATGATCAGGATGCTCCAGCCACTACCTTGCTCGGCTTGGGACGCACCGGCGGCAGGCTGAGCCTGTGCTAGTCCCTGAATGACAACAGTTTGGATGATATTCATTGTTCGTATTGTTTGGAAAGGGGTGGGCTGAAGGTCTGGAGATGCGATAATGGGACAAAAAGGCAAGCCCCGGCATCCCCGATTGGCTTTGATTACCCCCTAAGAGCTGTCACTGTGAATAACTCTCCATGAGCACGTCCGACCCGGAGCCGACCGAAGGCTCCTCCCCCGCCAAGCCGCTGACCATGGCGGCCACCATCGCGGCCCTCGGGATCGTCTTCGGTGATATCGGGACCAGCCCGCTCTACGCGTTCAAGGAATGCCTGCGGGTCAAGGACGCCGACAATAATATCCTCGGGGCCTCCCAGGTCGTCCCGATCCTCTCCCTGATCATCTGGTCGCTGATCTTCGTCGTGATGGTGAAATATGTGCTCTTGGTCATGGAAGCCAACGAGGACGGTGAAGGCGGCATCATGACGCTGGTCTCGCTCGCTTCGTCCAAGGACAAGGAGAAGAACAAACGAAAGCACCGCAGCGTGCTCGTACTACTGGGGGTCTTCGGCGCCGCCCTGCTTTACGGCGACGGGGTCATCACCCCCGCCATCTCGGTCGTCTCCGCCTTGGAAGGCGTCAAGGAAGCCAACGAACGCCTGCACGGGCCGCTCACGGCCGGCTTCCTGAAATACTTCATCCCGACGGCCGCCGTCCTCATCCTCGTCGGCATCTTCTGGCTCCAAAAGATCGGAACCGGCCGCGTGGGCATGTATTTCGGCCCGATCACGATGGTCTGGTTCATCGTCATCGGCGGACTCGGGGTGCTCTCCCTCGCCATGCACCACGCGGTGCTCGGGCAGATCCTCTGGGCTTTCAATCCGCTCGAAGGACTGCACCTGCTGATCACTCACCCCGGATTGGGCATCCTGATCCTCGGCGCGGTCTTCCTCTCGGTCACCGGGGCGGAAGCGCTCTACGCGGATATGGGCCACTTCGGCCAGAAGCCGATCCGGGCGGCCTGGTGCTTCATCGTCTTCCCCGCGCTGATCCTGAACTACCTTGGCCAGGGCGCCTGGGCCCTCGCCCACCCCAGTGAGCTCCTGGTGCCGGGCTTCAATCCCTTCTTCAACATGGCGCCCGGCTGGGCCCAGATCCCGCTGGTCGTCATCGCCACCCTCGCCGCCATCATCGCCTCGCAGGCGCTCATCGCCGGCGCGTTCTCGATCACCATGCAGGCGATCCAGCTGAACTACCTGCCGCGCATGCGCATCAACTACACGTCCGACCAGGAGTCGGGCCAGGTCTACGTCCCCGTCATCAATTGGCTGCTCATGATCGGGTCCATCTACCTGGTGCTGCACTACGAGACCTCCGAAAATCTCGCCAGCGCCTACGGCATCGCCGTCAGCCTGACGATGCTCGTGACGACGATCCTCTTCGGCCAATACCTGCGCCACAAGCTCCGGATCCCCTCCGCCGGCGCCTACGCCCTGCTCACCCCGTTCATCCTGCTCGAGGTGCTCTTCGTGATGGGTAACGCGCACAAGGTGCTGCCCAACGGCTGGCTGCCGCTGCTGATTGGCGTCGTGGTCTACTACCTGATGGCCGTCTGGAACAAGGGCCGCATCGCCATGAAGAAGAAGATGACCGAAGGTGAGGCCGCCGGCGACTTCGAGAACTTCCTGGACAGCGTCGAAGACCGTTTCGTGGCGGGCAAGCTCGCCCGCGTGAAGGGCACCGCGGTCTATTTGGCCGGCTCGACCAAGTCCGTGCCGATGGCCCTCGCCCACAATCTCAAGCACAACCGCGCCCTGCATGACCATATCATCGTCGTGACCCTCAAGGTCGACGAAGACCGGGCCATCGTGCCGGATGCCGAACGCGTGAGCTTCCAGACCCGCGGGCCGAAATTCTGCAAGGTCGACAGCCACGAGGAGTTCCCCTCCGTGCTCAGCGTGACCGGACGCTTCGGCTTCCGCGAGAAGCAGGATGTCTTCCCGGTCCTCGAGGCCGCTTACAAGGAGATGGGCATCACGCCTAATCAGATGG
>Ga0208858_1000208_pt1 | contig 12589 bp, 9 predicted proteins | sample LakMenEpi16Nov12_FD_150704 | JGI IMG/M metagenome (GOLD analysis project Ga0208858, IMG submission 150704) | Freshwater microbial communities from Lake Mendota, WI - 16NOV2012 deep hole epilimnion (SPAdes) | ecosystem: Environmental > Aquatic > Freshwater > Lake > Epilimnion/Euphotic zone ...
TTACGATCGGAACTGGCCATATCCTTATATCCAAGTTTATGTCTTTTTGAAGCAACAACAGTGAGTATAGGTAGGGGTACAGATCAACCATTTGAAGTGTATGGTCATCCAAAATTTCCAAACACTGAATTTAATTTTTCGCCTAAACCACAGTTTGGCGCTAGTAATCCTCCTCAAGCATATTGTAATTGTAATGGCTTTAATTTAACATCATCTTTAGCGAAAAGAAGTTATGAAATTAATCTAAACTACTTAATAAATGCTCGTGATTTATTAGGGGATTCTATTGAATTTATTGATCAAGGCGCTTTTTTTAACCGCCTAGCCGGTAATGCTATCCTAAAAGAGCAATTTGCTAAAGGTTGGTCGGCTAAAGAAATCCGATCTACGTGGAAACCAGGAATAGAGGAGTTTAAGAGTATTAGAAAGAAATACTTATTGTATAATTAATGCAGGTCTTTACTGCTTTTTTCTACATCATCTCTCATTTTAGCAGCATATTGCTCTAAGGTTGATTGGATGCTAGCATCGTAAATACTAAGGATACGTGCGGCAAGAATTCCGGCATTTTTACTAGCATTTAAAGCAACTGTTGCAACAGGAATACCATTTGGCATTTGGAGGATGCTTAAAATACTGTCCCATCCATCGATGGAGTTACTTGATTTTATAGGAACACCTATTACCGGCAAGGTAGTTAGTGATGCAACCATGCCCGGAAGGTGTGCTGCTCCTCCTGCTCCAGCAATAATAACTTTATACCCCTTTCCTGCTGCTCCTTTGGCAAAAGCCATCATTTTCTCGGGTGTCCTGTGCGCCGAAACTACTTCAATGTCAGCGCCAATTCCTAACTCATCTAATAGTTCCTTTGCTGCCTTCATCGTTGGAAAATCAGACGAACTCCCCATAATTATCGCTACTGGATTCATGTTACTGGATTTTTTTGGTCACTACTATTGCTATCTACTTCTAGTGTTGTATTGTCTAAAGTTTTATTTTCAGTCGATATTTTATTTTCTATTGTTGTATTGTCTAATGTTTTAGTATCTAATATTTTATCTTCAGTCGGCATTGTATTTTCAATCGGTTTTTTGTTGGTCGAATTATCGTAATGAATCGTATTTTCAATTTCTGAATATATTTGATCCATCGGCCCAACTAACTCTTCTTGTTTCTCTATCAAGATGTTTTTTAGATTCAAATCTTTTCCAATATCTACACCGGACTTTTTGATTTCATTTTGAATTTCTGAGGTAGCATTCCTGATTTGATACAGGCCTTTTCCTAAGGTTTTTGCTATACCCGGGATACTTTTTGATCCAAAAAAAATCAAAATGAATAAGAAAATTACAACAATTTCAGATCCAGAGACATCATTCAAAAATAATGGTAAGTTCATCATATAGCCAATCGTATACAAAGGTACAATTTTATATCAATTGTCTTATTTACAAATCTTACTAAATAAAAAAAGAGGACCGAAGCCCTCTTTTAGATGAATATAGAAATACCGTTTGATTAAATAACAACTAATTTTTTTGTAGTTGTTGTGCCGTCAAGGGTGGTGAACTTAATTTGATAAAGTCCTTTATTAAGGTTTGTTAATTCAATTGAATTCATTCCTTGAACATCCAAAACGTTAATAACTTTTCCATTTTGATCTATTACTCCTAATTCTGCAGCAGATCCAATCCAATTAATGGTAGCATCGCCATTTGATGGGTTTGGATACATTTTGAAGGAAAGTGTATTTTCATCTGATAGTCCACTAGTGGATTGATTCTCAATTGTTACATCTACAACTTCGACACAGGCGTTCATATCCGTAATGGTAACTTGGTAGGTTCCAGCAGCCAAGTTGCTTAAGTCTTCTGTGCTTGAACCGTTGCTCCATAAGTAGGTATATCCGGGTGTTCCTCCTGTGATGGTTAAATCAATTGTTCCTTCTTGATTACCTAAGTCTGCCGTTGTGCTTGCACTTCCTACTATGGCTTGTGGTGCGAATAAAGAGAAAGTTCTCACTGTAGTACATCCGTTTGTATTGGTGGTGGTCAAAGTGTAAATTCCTTCTGTTAAGTTACTTAAGTCTTCGCTTGTGGCACCATTACTCCATGAATAGGTACAGTTACTAATGCTTGAACTCACATCAATAGATCCATTAGCCGAACCAAAGCAAAGTGGATTCTGAGTAAGGCCATTCACGATTGCTGCGCCATTGTTTATGATTGCCGTGGTTGTTTGTACACATCCATGGGCATCTGTAAGGGTTATTGAATAGGTTCCGGAAACTAAGCTATCGTTAGATATTCCAGTCATTCCGTGTGGCCAAACTACACTAAAAGGTTCTTGAGCTACGGAAGGGTTTAAGGTAATCACGCCTTGACCTTCTACACATGAATTAATAGTGTTTGGGTTTAAAGCGGTGTTGTTTCCGTATGTCAACGCCATGGCTACTGCTGCCGCTGTATTTAAACGTCCTTTTCCAATTTGTCCAACATAAGCTGGATTAAGGGCATCGATATTTTGAGAAGTAAGCTTTAGAATTTGTTCAATAGCTTCATTGTTCAAACAAGGATTCACACTTAACATTAGGGCCACAGTACCAGAAACGTAAGGAGCAGCATAAGAAGAGCCAGATCCTATAAGGTAATGGTTTGGTGAAGTGCTGATGCCAACTTCGTATCCTGGCGCTGAAAGATCTACTCTAGGGTTGTGTTGGTGTGTTGTATTTGGGTCACCAATGACATCTTCGTGGTTATCATATTTTCCAATACTCGTAACAGAAAATACAGAGGCGTAAGAAGCAGGGAATACCATGTCGCTAGCTGAGCCACACGTATTTCCATTTCCTGCTGCTGCGATAATAAATGAACCGTTTTGGTATGCTTCAGTGATCACATCTTGTTCGTACTGACTAAAGCTGCATCCTGAAAACCAGCTGATGTTGATAATATCAATTCCAGCATAAGTAGCCGCTAAAATCTCGTTGAAATCCATTTGATAAAAAGCCAATGACGAATTAAAGCCAACTGAACTTACTCCGATATTATTGTCGGTGTTTCCTGCTGCGATGATGGCTACAGCATTACCATGACTCGTAGGTAAGGGGTTGTGATAATCGTAGTAAACCAATTTACCGGCAATTTCTTCGTGGTTTGGATCTAGGTTTTCATCACTGATGGCGATAACCATATTGCTATTTGAGTGTGTGATGTCCCAAGCGATAGGCGCTTGAATTAAATCCAAGGCATAGTCTTCAGATAGCACAAGGCCATAATCATTGGGAATATACAAGGTTTGATATTGTGGTGCGCGTTCGATGCCTTGAACTACTGTAGGAAATAACTTGAGGGTGGTTTCAAGTTCACTTTGACTGCACGAACATGAAAATTCGTATACTTCTTGAAGTTTAGCATTTCGAGAGTTCGATAAGGCTTGTTTTACACCAATGACACCTGCTTGATTTAAAGCTTCTGCAAAAATTGGGTTTGGGGAGGTAATATCTCCATTTGACTCCAAACGAGGCGTGCTGCTTTTGTCGCTTACTCTAGCCCATACGCGGCCATTCACTTGTGATTGAATCTGAAAAGTACTTAATCCTAGCAATCCTGCTAAAACTAATTTTAAGTGCATTGAATTTTTCATAATTTAAATTTTTAGTTGTTTATGACACAAAGATTCGTTTGTTCTTAAAGAAGGATGGTCTAAAATTTCTAATGAATAAGTAAAATACCTTTTCCTACACAGCGCCAAATACGTATGTTTAACACTTAGTTAAGCAGAAATACGTACAAATAGCACTTTTTTGCAAATCTTGTCAACTATAAATAAAAAGATATTAGTTCCGATTTAGAAGTATTCGCAAGCATGAATTGAATGAGTTGGGATTGATAGTAAAGCGATTTCCCTTTCATCAAGTACGTAATGAAACTTTAAATACTACCGTTTATATAGATTGTTTTTTTTCTATAATACCTAACATGATTCGTTCAGGTAAAAATGGTGCTACTATTCGAAGTAAAAAACGCAGACTCAAATCCGAAATCACCGTTCGTTTTCCCTTCATCATGGCTTTGTAACCGCACAAGGCTGTACTGTATGCGTCTGCTCCTTTCGCAAACATCTCAGAACCACCCATTCCTGCAACTACATCAAATTCTGTTTTCACTGGTCCTGGACATAATGCGGTAACGGTAACTCCAGTATGTCTCAATTCGAAGGAGGTAGCCTTAGTTAATGATACTACAAATGCTTTTGTAGCGAAGTAGGTTGCCTGTAAAGGACCAGCGATGAATCCTGCTGTACTGGCTACATTTAACACTTTGCCGAATTTGTTCCTCACCATATTCGGTAAGTATAGGTGCATGAGATCAGTTAGTGCACCGACGTTGAGATCAATCATGGCTTTATCGGCTTCCAGTTGGCGTTCTACAAATTTACCGTGGCCTCCAAATCCTGCATTATTGAATAAATAATCTACAAAAAGCCCTTCTTTTTCGGTAAATGCATAAATTTTATTAGGCGAATCTCTATCTGTTAAATCGATGGCCATAACATAAGCCTCAACATTATATTTGGTCCTGATTTCCTCAGCCAAGGTTTCTAGCTCAGGCAATCGACGGGCTGTTAAAACAACGTTATTCCCTCTCGATGCATGAATGATGGCCAACTGTTTTCCAATTCCGCTGGAGGCGCCTGTTATTAAGCCTACTTTTTTCATGTTTTATCTGATTAGGTGTACAAAGAAATACTGAACGTTTTGATCTGGATCCTGAAATATAACGGTATAAACCCCTGCTGTGAGTGCTTCTCCACTTTGATCGCTGCCGTTCCAATTATTTTGGTAATTGTTGCTGTAAAAGACTTCTACACCCCATCGGTTTAAGATGGTAACGCTTGAATTGGGCTTTAAGGCTTCAATAATTAGGTTTTCATTGGCAAGGTCGCCGTTTGGCGTTATCACATTCGGGAAAGTGAGCTCGTCATAAACAGTAACCAAAATAGATATGGTATCCGTGCATCCTTGGCTATTGGTTACGGTCAATGAAATTGGGTAGACCCCTGCGCTAAAACTAGAATCAATAGGTGAATTTCCATAGTTTATCCCGCCAATATTCCAAGATTCACTAATGTAGTTGGAAGAGGTATTTGTAAACGTGATGTTTTCTCCTACATCTGGATCAAGGGGAGAAAAGCCGATGCCTGCCGTAGGATAGGATGGAGGGTTTAAGACATAAAAATTGGAGGTGTCCGTGCATCCATTCCCTAAGTCTACTACAATCAATTGATAATTCCCGGTTGGGATATTAGTATTATTCAATGCTGTTCCGTTAGTTGGATTCCACTGGTATGCATAATTATTGGTTCCGCCACTGACCGTTATGCCCGTGATTGAACCCAAAACTAGACAGGTCGGTTGGGTGACCACTGCTTGGCTTTCATTTATTAAAATAGGAGCATTTTGGGGAACGATTACAGTAATGGTACTGACGCAATTATTGCCATCTGTAACCGTGAGTGTGTATGTCCCTGCACTTAGGCTCGAATTATCAAATGTAGTGGTTTGGTTGTTCCAACTAATCGTAAGTGCTGGATTAGGCGCTGTAATTCCAGTAATCGATCCCCAAGTTCCAATACAATCTACCGGTGTTACAATCATATTCGACGTGTCAATTGTGGGACCTCCAGTAGAGGATATGTTCAATGGTCCAACGTTTGCGACGCAACCCGCTGCATCTGTTACGCTCAAGGAATAGGATCCAGCCGCTAAATTAGAGAGAGAAAGCGTGCTTGAATTGTTCGACCACAAGTAAGCGTATGGTGTAGTTCCACCACTTACATTAAGTCCAGTAATGGCTCCATCGTTTTGACCGCAATTCTCATCCTGAAGTAACAAATTATTGGTATTAATGCTCGGGCCTGGAATATTATTAATCACAAATGGACCTGTATTGGCTATACAAGAATTGGTATCGGTGACGATTAATGTGTAAGTACCTGCATTAACATTCAGTAGGTTGGAGTTTGTGTTATTTCCCGGATTCCATTGGTATTGCAAACCAGAACCTATTCCGATGATGCCAGAAATTTGTCCGTTGCCTTGCCCACAGTTTTCGTCTTGGATGAGCAGTGCACTCGAATCGATCATAGGTCCAGCAACATAAGGCACCACAAACGAAGGGGAGGATGCCGTGCAGCCATTGCCGTCGGTTACTGTCAAGACATATGATCCCGCACTCAAGTTGTTGGGATTAATCGTATTGTTTGATGTATTGGTCCAAGAGTAGCTTAGGTTAGTACCAGTGGATACGATACCTGAAATAGAACCCATGGTTCCGTTGCATATTTCGGGATTGATAACTACTGATGAGACGTTCAAACTCGGACCTGTAATACCTGGAATGATGTATGGAATAGAAGTTGAGCTGCAGCCCAATGCATCTTGCACACTCAGAATATAGGTTCCAGCTGGAGCAACTAAGTTCAAGCTGTTCCCACCGTTGTTTGACCATGAGTAAGAGTAAGGCTGAGTTCCACCACTGATATTCAGATTGGTTATGGTGCCAGACGAGGTGCATGTTGCTCCTACGATGGCAGGCGTTCCAGTAATTGCGGGATTGCCTCCTACGAAAACGGTGACCGGTCGTCGAAATGATCCCGGGCAAATACCAATATAATAGGTAGTGGTGGTATTTAATACCGGAGTGGTGTATGAATTTCCAGTAGCAACCACCGTTGTTCCAAAAGCAGAAGTATACCAGATTAAATTGCCTGTGGGAGGGTTGCCAACAGTAGAAGCGTTTAGGGTAACACTTCCTCCTGCACAAAGTGTGTCATTGGCAGCTAAGATATCAAAGAAATTGGCATTGGTATTCGTGATTCCTGCTGAACCAGCCGTAGCGCCGTTTGGAGGAAAGTTAATGACTTGTGTTGAATTGGTGGTTCCGCTATTGCCTCCATTGACTTGTTGTATGGGAGTTCCCGAAGAAATGGAAATGTATCCACCACCGCCACCACCGCCGGGACCATCTGCTTCATTGGTTGGTGAAGTGGCCAATAGTCCTACAGACAACTGTTGATTTCCGCCATTTCCTCCATTTGCTGACAATGTAATGGTATTAGGGATCGGATTGGTGTTGGAAATGTAAACACTTCCGCCTCCACCAGCTCCACCTGCGCCATCATTGCCGTATTTTTGAGTAGAGGCTTGAACTGCAATTTGACCATTTGGATTTGCGTTGATTCCGTTGGCTCCGTTGGCCTCAATGGTTCCAGAACCAGAGATAGAACCATACAATTTTAAAAAGGTAATGCCACCTCCTCGGCCTCCACCGCCACCTTGACTATTGTTTTGGTCGCCAGCACCACCGCCGCCACCAACAAAAATTCGAGTATTGTCTTGTTGTATTGGATGTCCACCTAGACCACCTTCTTTTCGCCGGTAATCACCAGCCCAAGCCATTTGGTTTGGACCTAGTGTATTTTCGTTTTGATCGGAAGTTGAGCCTGAATAACCACCACGACCTCCCCCAGGAGAGTTTGATCCGCCCATGCCAGCTAGCTCTAAATTCCAATTGGTATTGTAAGTAATACTCGGAATTCCTTTACCAGTATAGGTTAAAGTAGTGCTTCCAACATTAGAGCCGCCCCCACCACCTGCGTTGTGGTTATTACCTCCACCTCCGCCATTAGCTGGTGCACCTTTACAATATCGAGAATAAACTAAGTCATATTCTGTGTAGAAACCTGCAATGCTTTCCCCTTTTTCAGCGCCTTGAGTGGCTACATGGGAGGCGCAAAAACCAACGTCGTTCACACTACCCGATGGAGCACCTAATGTTTGGTTTTCGGTTACACCTCCACGAAAACCATAGCCCGAAGATGATATTTTTCCGTTGGCATTCAAAATAAGGTTTCCATCTACTTCAATGGCTAACACGCCACCGCTTGTACCGTTCCATAAACTTGGTACGGTTGAAGCATTCGAGTTGATGGTTAGATTCCCAAATCGAGGTACTCGAACGATCTGCACACGTCCTGAGATAGCGTAGTTGTTGGTTAGCGGACAAGTCAAGTTTATGGTTGCCGTTCCCGATACCGAACGCACTTGCGCCAATTCAAATTTTCCTGTTTGGTTGTAAGCTGTAATTTCACCCCAAAGTGGGATAAACAAAGGCCAGTCGTTTTGGTGACCGAAAGGCGTGGTGTATGGGCCCCAAAATTGTCCGTTGGAGTTTATGTATTCACTGGCGGCATAGGTGTCTACGTTCATTGACGTGCCTTGCATTTGTATGATGAGGATTAAATCTCCTGCGGCTAAATTAGTCGTAAAAAAACCTCCGTTTAGCGCATTTGAGCTTACGCTGATCAGCGACTGTCCTATGGTTGCATTGCTGCTCAAGGTCGTATAGCTATTCAAAACCGAATTGGCTGAAGTAACTGTGTAATTTCCATCTTTGGCACGTTGGCCATGTGCTTGAAAACTAACTAAAATGATAAAAAGTACACTTCGTAAATAGGGTTTCATTCAGAAAATTAAAGCATTATGACGCGTAAAGTTACTTATTCGTTGTCAGACTATTCAATATTTTAGCACATTAAATTAATCGAAATCAGCCTAGACCATTTATACATCGAGCGAGCCCAATTTTGATTTTTTTGTCCAACATTTTTCGTCCAATTTCTACTAAATTACTACGATTCGGTCGTGGGTGCTCTAAGTGATATTGTATCGCTTTGAATCGCATGGAATAGGATTTCAATCCCAATGTAAATGCTCGCCATTCAATATCGACATCTTCTCCAAATCCTGGGTTTTGATAATCTGTATCGAAACCATTTAATGCCAATAAATCACTCTTGTGCCAGCCCATATTGCATCCTAATAATTTCGGTTTTGACAGGAAGGATTGTGGCAAATAGGGGGCATATAAGCGTTCTTCGATTCGTTTCGTTTTATTTTTGAAAAAATGAAATAGCTTAGGTTTTTTAATGATATCATTTCGTAGTAACGCTGCTGTCTTTTTATCCACGTCTAAGCGTCTACCCGCGCAAAAGTATCCAGGGCGAATGCATCGGGCATAATTTCGTATAAAATGCTTGTGAACCATGCAATCGCCATCAATAAAAACAAGTTGCAGATATTTCGATTGGTCTATTGCCTTATTTAGAATTTTATTTTTTCGAAATCCTTTGTCCTCTTGTTGTAGTAATCGAATGCTTAATTGTTTGCTGTAGCTAGAAAGTATGGTATGTATGAAAGCGTCTTCGCTATCATGAGCAATTAGAATTTCAAATTCCTTATCGCTTTGATCTAATAGGGAGTTTAAAACACACCGAAGACCACTATAATCATTATAAACAGAAATAATCAATGAGACTCCCATACGAACTTATTTTGTCGGACAAAGTTTTTCAACGATCTGAGCGACTGCAGGACAAATTTGCGAATTCATGGCTGTTAATGCTAATATCTGATACATGTTTTTTCGATTCGTATGTGGGTACTCTCTACAGGCTAGAGGTCGGTATTCGTATATTGAACAGGTATTATCATCCGAAAGAAAGGTGCAAGGAGCAGTTTTTAGTACAAGGTCATTTTCGTTATCCATCTTAAGATAGCTTGCGATAAATTGACTTTCCTTTACCCTCAAGTGTTTGGCAATTCGTTTTACATCGGTATCGCGAAATATTGGACTGGTCGTTTTACAGCAATTGGCACATGCTAAACAATCACGTTTTTTAAATGCGAGATCATGCTCCGCTCTAAAAAGATCATCTAGGTTTTTTTTTGATTTTAATTTAAGTACTTCTTTTCGTATGATCAGCTTATCCTTTATGGCGTTTTCTAATCTTAATTGATCCTCTGAATTCATTTGTGTATCATAAAAATTTAATCTGCTAATTGGCTAAGTCTACTTATATTTACTGCGAATTTAGTGAAAGAATGGAAGAATTTGATCTTATTGTTATTGGAGGTGGTCCTTCAGGATATGCGGCAGCGATGCGTGGAATCGATTTTGGTAAACGGATATGCTTAATTGAAAAGGATAAAGTTGGTGGTGCAGGCGTTTACAATGGTGCTCTTTCCTCAAAAACATTATGGGAATTATCTACCCGTGTCATTGATATCAATGATATGATCGTTGCAAAAGGAAGGTCGCGATTTGAGTTGAAATGGGAGGAAGCACGACAAATACTTTCGGAAGCAATTTTTGAACGAAAGTTTCAATACTCTGCGCATATAAAATTGATGCAGACGGAGTCGATGAATAATTTGCTGCATTATGAAAAAGGGCAAGCGATGCTTTTGGATCAACATCGTATTAAGATTCAGCACGAAGGAGAGGAAAAAATAATTTATGGTCATCATATCATTATAGCCACGGGAAGTAGGCCGCGATCGTTGCCTAACATTCAAGTTGATGGGGAGGTTATTATGACAAGCGATGGCATAGATACCATTTCAGAGTATCCTAAAAGTATGGTTATTGTTGGTGCAGGAGTAATTGGTTGTGAATATGCTACCATATTTTCGAATTTTGGAAAAACTGTTGTTCATATTATTGACCGTCAAGAACGTATTTTACCTTTTGAGGATGAAGACATCGCAAAGTTAGTATCTAAAAATCTGACGAATCATGGCGTTATTTTGCACTCGAGTGCTCAATTAGAGCGCTTAGAAAGAATTGGTAATGAAGTGGAGTATGAATTATCTTATCCTGACGGGAAACGAGAAGTAATAAGGGTTGAAAAAGCGCTCTTGTCCGTAGGCCGACAGCCGAATATTGAAAATTTAGGACTTGAAAATGCTGGGGTGATACTTTCAAAAAGAGGCGTTCATATTGGTGACGATGATACTCGAACTAATATTCCGCATATTTACGCCGTTGGTGATGTTTCAGGACGATTAGCATTGGTGAATGTTGGCGAAATTGAAGGAAGGCACGCAGTAGAAAAAGCATTTGGTGCAAAGCCAGAAGCCTTGAATTATGATAATATTTGTACGATTATGTTCCTTTCTCCCGAAGTAGCTTCGGTGGGATTAAACGAGCAACAATGTGTCGAAAAAAATATTCCTGTAAAAGTGGTAAAAATCGATTACTCATTAATTACTAGAGCCATTGCCATGCGCAAAACGCAAGGATTTTTTAAAATAATTGTCACGAATGATGATGAAATGCGCATTTTAGGCATGCGTGTCGTTGGTGCCCACGCTTCAACCGCCATTCAAGCAGTTGGATTATTGATCAAATTAAACATGTCCATTGAAGTGTTAGCTGAATTGGTTCATCCGCATCCATCTATCGTAGAGGGAATTCAAGAATGCGTTCGAATGCTCCTGAATAAGTCAATTTTCAAATCGTCTGTATTCAAAGATAAATTAGCTTGCTATTCTCTTGTAGATGGGATTAAATTACCCCTTGAAAGATTGTAATTCCGTAAGCAAAATCCCATACACAGATTCATTTTTTTAAGTACCGTCTTTCAACGATAAAGGTAGCAAAAGGGAGTAGGGAGGCAAAAAGGACAATGCCGAGACTTACAAAATTCCATTTCAACGATTTCGCCAGAATAATCGCTAATGCAATGTATCCAATAAATAACACGCCATGCGTCATACCAATTGGGTATAAAAGTGTTTTGTAAAGCACCGCATTTGTTGGTTTAATAAAAAGCATATTTGAAAACAAGGCCAAATATGAAATTCCTTCTCCAATGGCTACGCATCTAAAAAGAGTGAGGGGTAAGGTACTTTTCATGGTTTTTCTTTTAATTTTTCTAATTCAATTAATTGATCTCTAAAATGTGCCGCTTCAATAAAATTTAAGGCTTTGGCTGCTTTCTCCATTTGCTTTCGAAGATTTTTTAGTACGTTTTGCAATTGCTCTTGGTTTCCGTAGAAACTTTTTTCTTCGGCGGCTTCCAATTTAATCTGTTTAACTTCCTCGCTTAAAACGGAATATTCCATCTCGCTTTGTAATTTAATCTTGGCAGCTAAACTAATATCAACTGATTTATTTAAGGCTGTGGGAATTAATCCATTTTGTTGGTTGTAGTCTATTTGCATGGCGCGTCGTCTAGCTGTTTCATCGATTGTTCGTTTCATCGATTTCGTCATCTTATCAGCATACATGATTACTTTTCCATTCACATTTCTTGCTGCTCTACCAGCGGTTTGTACTAATGATTTTTCGTTTCTCAAAAAACCCTCTTTATCGGCATCAAGTATAGCCACTAAAGAAACTTCCGGTAAATCAAGTCCTTCTCGAAGGAGATTTACTCCGATTAGTACATCAAAAACACCCAGTCTTAACTGACGTAGAATCTCAACTCGATCTATCGTGGTTACTTCGCTATGGATATACCTGCATTTAATACCAAGTTTGTCCAAGTATTTCTGAAGTTCCTCCGCCATTCTTTTCGTTAGCGTAGTAACCAAGGTCCGCTCACTTACCTTGATTCTTTCTTGAATCGCCTCCATTAAATCATCAATTTGATGCTTGCTTGGTCTAACCTCAATTAGAGGGTCTAGTAATCCTGTAGGACGAATAAGTTGTTCAATAATAAGTCCTTCCGATTTCTCTAT
>Ga0208858_1000210_pt1 | contig 12546 bp, 6 predicted proteins | sample LakMenEpi16Nov12_FD_150704 | JGI IMG/M metagenome (GOLD analysis project Ga0208858, IMG submission 150704) | Freshwater microbial communities from Lake Mendota, WI - 16NOV2012 deep hole epilimnion (SPAdes) | ecosystem: Environmental > Aquatic > Freshwater > Lake > Epilimnion/Euphotic zone ...
GATTCATGTCGGGCATGGAAGTATCGAACCAAGCATCTTCGGATGCGCGAACGTCGCTTTCTGACGCATAGGGATCCATTTGTGTGCTAGTGCGGTAACTTGATCGCGTAAAAGTAGGGAATTCATGAATCCATGTTTTGGTTGGCAAGTCCGTCATCATCCAATGCTTACTGGACCAATGATTGGGCACCTCATCTTTGATCACTTTTAAACCTTGACGGTGAGCTTCTAGCACCATTCCCTTAAACCAATCGTTCGATCCATAGCGTGGATCCACTTTATATAAATCAGATTGCGCATAGCCGTGATAGGAATAAGTTGGTTCATTATCTTCTAGCAAGGGGGTCGTCCAAATGGTTGTTGCACCTAATTCCTTGATATAATTTAAATGTTCTATTATTCCCTGAAGATCTCCACCATGGCGACCGCCTGGTAAATCGCGATTACCTGGCTCTGTCATTCCCACGTAGGTGTCTTGACCTGGATACAAGTTCGCAAAGCGGTCAGGCATCAACAAGTAAATCACATCCTTAGACGAAAATCCCTCTCGATTAGCTGATTGATAGATTCGTTCTTCCAATTTGAATTCAAAACGCGCCACTTCCTTCTTCTTGCTATCTGACAAAATAATTGGATATGTTCCTGCATTTTTATCTTGCGTTTCAACAGTAATAAAGAGGTAATTCGGATTTTCAGTTTTAATAATTCCAAGCACATTCAATCCTTGTACACTGGGGGTATAATTTGCAATTTGTGGTCCATGCAGCAAAACTTGAACTTGATGGTGCTTCATCCCTACCCACCAATTACCTGGCTCGACATGGCTTAAAATAGTTTTCTGAGTATATCCTTGCCCTGCCAAGGCCATCGAACAAGCGAAGAAAAATCTAATCATCATGGTGCTACGGAATAGAATTGTCGAGTACTGCCATCGTTATATCGCACCAAATAAACTTGATTTGCAGGCGGTGCTAACAAAATACGACCAAGTACATCATAGTATGAAACTGAAATTGGAGCATCCAAATCAATGGATTCCGTCAAACTGAGTGAGCAAGGATTCACCAAGCCTAGGTATGAAGATTGACTTAATGCCGACGAATGTCGCAAAGTAACATGCTCATTTAGGCTAACAGGTATGTGGCTACCCCAGTTCTGAGTAATGGCAGACATAAAATCAGCATTGGTAAACCCATAATCTAGTCCTTTGTAAGTATCCGCAAGGGCAGATGGCGCGATAACACTTTGGGTTTGGTTCCATACGGAAAGTAAAAAAGTAGGATTAAAAAACTGTTGACAATGCAAATTTATATAATAGGAAAATCGATCTTTAAAATAAGGAACTTGCATTAAACGATAGTACAAGGGGCGTTGGGTATTTGGCAATGCCCATAAATAAATATTGCGTGTTTGCCAATCCATTGAAAACCAATCAACACCGAACGTATTGTCTACATCGTACTCTATATAAACGAACTTGCCATCTGATGGCCTTTGGTAGAGATAGTAATTATTTTTATTCACGATATAACCATCCCAATGGGCTGCCAATACCTCCAGCGCCATGGTTTTTAGACAAAGGTCCACATCCAATACTTCTTGAATGGCGCAAGGAAATTCTGCATTAGAAGTGTTATTTAAAACCTCTATAAAATGAATCAATCCTGAATAATCATTGGTATCTTGGTTGGTTTTAAGTTCATACAGTGGGACATAAGCATTGGGATTACTACCCAAATTAGTAAGATCAGCGCCATATTGGGCCTTGTACAAATTTCCGCCAGCATTTCCAATGAATCGAGCTTCTAAAAACTGATCGTCAAAGTGTTCAACATTGAGGTATAAGCCTTTATAAGTTCCGTTTATATACAATTCTACATAAGAACTTCGCGCAACAGGGCAGCCCGCCCATTTGAGCATTTCATGACAAGTGCGAGCTCGCATAATGGATACGTCGTTGTGTTCTCCATTGAGGTTCAAGGATTTTAAATCTTCCCACTTCTGACCAGGAACATAAGCATTGAAATCTAATTTAAAGGATTTTTTAGCAGATTGCAAGGAGGTATTTCCGCGCAACCGAATACCAACGGAGGACAATGTATCCGTAAGTGTACTACTGATATAAATGAACGATGCCGGGAATTCGTAAGTTGAGCCAGAACTATCGCCAACCATGGTATTAAAATGTTGGGGGCTCATCGTGATGTAAATTTTCGCCACCTCATCTTGTTTAAAGGCAGCTGAATTGGCAGGATGTACCAATTGAGAAATAGAACCGAAGGAAAAAACTAAAAATAGAACAGAGAACAAAATCCTCATTTTACTATAATTTTTGAAGTAAATTTATTTCCTAGATGCAGTACCATCAAATACGTTCCTGGAGGAACCTGTATATTTTTCCAATCCACTGTATTTACCCCATAATTAGAGAATCCTTTTTTTGAATCTACTAGTTGACCTTCAGAAGTATACCATTGTATCTCGTAGGGCAGAAAGCCATCTGCGTTAAAGGATAAGCTCAAGCTTTCATCAAAAGGAACAGGATAAACCTGAAACTCAAATGCTTCGTTCTCTAGTTCTTCTAAGCTTGCCACGGAGGTAATGTATGGTTTAGGTAATTTAATATCGGTATATACGCGATACTCACCAGGCTGTAAAACGATTCCACTATTCACGTTACTGACGTTGAGGCTATCTCCTGAAAAATATTCATACCACCAACCGGTATGCTGAAAAGCTGGAACAGCTGAAGCCACGTTTACATCTACATTCACCAATGAAATTCCGTTCATGCTAGCATGATTCATTATCATGCGTTTGATACCTGCTCCTAAACTTGCTTGAAAATTCAAGGAGCGAAAGGTTTCGTAATTGTTGCGCAAGGCCAAAGTAGCTTTATAGACATCCAATAGTTGTTGGCGACGCCCCTGCTCCAAATAGTTCCAAAGAATCGGCTTATTACACGTTCGACAAGGATAATCTATTGAAATATCGTAACCAATTTCACCGAATTGCCATATCATTCTCGGGCCAGGTTGGGTCAAGAAGCTCACAGCTAAACCCTGCATTCTTCCCAAAGCTGTATAAGGATCCTTGGCATTGTGTGAAGGATTTGTCGCGTTTCCATAGGTAATGGCTTCGTACATCAATCTCTCTTCATCGTGACTTTCCATGTAGGTAATGAGATGTGGAAAGGCCCAAGTTCTGCTGGTATAGATGCCGTTCATCAAACTCGAATTAGCGATATAGCCTTTGGCAGCATTTTGATAGCCAAAAGTAACATTTCCCCACAGCATACAACCGTAATCGGCCAATTGCTCCTCTTCGTTGTTGTCGCACCAATGCTCAAGAATAACATACTGACTAGGGTCAAAGGACCAAATGCTATCAGACATGCGTTTAATATTATTGATGCGCTCGACACTGTAACTTGCAGCGGTATTAGCAAAACCCTTTGTGAAATCAAAACGAATACCGTCGATATGGTACTCTTGAATCCAATACCGATTAACTTGATCAACAAATTCTTTGGTCGCAGAGCTTGAGTGATTGAAGTCATATCCCCAGCAGTTTGGTGGATGTGGACAAACTGCATTGAACCAAGGGTTATTTGCTGCGGGTCTGCTGTTTACTGCGTCCCAATACATGTTAACCATGGGATTTTGTCCAAAAGCATGATTTAAAACCATGTCCGTAATAACGGCAATGCCTCTTCCATGACACGTATCTACGAATTCCTTGAATTTCTGAGCGGTTCCGTAATATTTATCTAAAGCGTGGTGAAAAGAAGGGTTATAGCCCCAACTTTGATTGCCCTCAAATTCAAAATTAGGCATCAATTCAATGGCATTGATTCCCAATTGATCCAAATAAGCGATCGTATCAATTAAGGTTTGGTAGTTTCTGGCCGTTACAAAATCCCTGATGAGAAGTTCGTAGATCACCAAATCTTTTTTATCCGGGCGAATAAATAAATTTTGCCAATTATACACTTGGGGGGTGGTTTCATAAACGGAGACCATACCAGTAGTCAGACCAGTTGGGTAAGGATGCATATTTGGAAAAGTCGTTGAACCCACAAAGCCGTCGTTACTTGGGTCGAGTATAAGCGTGCTGAGTGGATCAGCATAAGCAACTTGACCGACAATTAAATATTGATAGGCATATTTCTGTCCTGGATTTAGGTTATCTAACATCAACCACCAACGGCTTGAGTCGATAGAACAGTTCATGTGATAAGGCGCAGTAGCCGTCCAATTATTGAAATCACCGATCAGGTAAATATGGTTTTTTTCGGGGGCATAAAGTTGGAATATAACGGTCGAATCATTGATGTAATTTGCGCCATTTTTGATGCCTAGTGGCGGATTAACATAAGAAACAGACGGATTTACAGTATAAATAAGGCTGTCTTTTTGAATGGTAGTTCCATTGTTGGCCTCAAATAATAAGGTATGCGTACCCGCAGAAGTTGCCGTCATGTTGTAGTTCAAAACAGTTGTATTATTTGCTGCTTGAATAAGCAATCCGTCCTGTTTAAGGCTTAGACTTGCGATTTCATTGGATTGCCCTTTGAATACGAAATTTTGATTTAAATCTATCAGTAAGGGCGGAATGGGATTGAAGATAGCCGCTTGAAGGCCACCATTAACGGGGTAAATATCATAATAAATATCACTGCCATCGGCAGCGCGACCTACTGTTGTTCCCGCTTGATTTCTGAAAACAAACGCCAATTTTAAGACATTAGTATTCACTGGAAAACCATAAAAAGTAGCTATATTAATGGTTATTGAATGCTTATTATTGCCAAGGTTGGTCATTTGAACCTGTGGGTCTGCTTGCCCCCAATTTCCTTGAACATACTGCCAATTAGTGGGAGAAGTACTTGTAGAGGTAATCAATCCAGCATGACAATACACTTGGTTTACACCGAGCAGTGCAGCATTGCCTTGAGACGCGTCATAAACGATAGTTACCACATCATTTACCGTAGGAAAAGCAGGACTAAGCTCTAAAATTTGTCCATTTAACGAAAATGTTAAAACAAGCAAAAAGAAAAGTGATTTAAATCTCGTTTTCATAAGGTTAAGGTAAAGAAAAAGCCTATGCTTTCACATAGGCTTTCAAAAAAGAACAATAAAGATTATTTCTTCATTAATTTACCTGTAACTACATCGTCTCCAGCTTTCACTGAATAGATATAATAACCAGCCATTAAATTAGAGGTATTCACCTCAATTTGATTAGAAGCACCTGTAACGGCAGTTTGCTCAGCTACTAATTTACCTGAAAGATCAAATAAAGTAACGGTCGCATTGTTTTCATTCGTTTCAAATGCAAAGGTAGTTACATCTGTAGCAGGATTTGGAGAAACCACTAAATTAGAGATGCTGCCTTCTGTAACATTTGCTCCACTTCCGTTGCATGCGTACAAACACATGTCCCAACAGTAACGAACCGTTGTTCCAACACTTGGGACAACCATCGTGCGGTTAATGTTTCCAGCGCCATCATCTACACCACAACCACCAGTTGCGATTGTGCTCATTGGATCTGTACCTTCATTCATACCCCAGTTACCATTTACAAACTTATAAGATAGGTTTCCACCAGCAGCAGGAAATGTAACAACAATTTCCCAAACATTGTTTCCGATGTCTGTCATGGCAGAACCAGCAGTTGTCGGTGACCAATCGGCCATAGGACCTCCATTGGCACTTGCACCATTACCAGAAAAATTACCGGCAACACGAATACCTGTAGCGTCGATTGTTGCTCCTCCAGCAACATAGTTAGTGACATCTACTTGAAAAGTCACGTCTGCTTGAGCGATAGCCATAGCACCTACAAAACAAGCAGAAATTAGCGTAAAGATTTTTTTCATAAAAAAAGATTTAAAAGGTTAAAAAAATAATACTTAGTGTCAAAATGACAACATAAAATTAAAAATAATAATACAATAAGCAAACATAAGTGTATTTTTTTTTGTATCAAACTAATTTACCGTTCTTTATTTTAGAGCTCGCCGATAAAAATAGGCGCTTTTGCAATTTGAATTTCAGCGGGAGGAGCGAAATCGAAAAGTCCGAATACCGTTGAACCACTTCCAGACATTGCTGCATAATTGGCGCCCTGTTGATATAAGAAATCAATTGTCTCAGAAATTACAGGATGATTTTGAGCGATAGGAACTTGAAAATCATTTACAAGAGACGATTTCCATTCATTTCGATTATAAGAAAGAACTTCCTCCAATTTATTGACCGCTTTTTTTGGCCTAACAATGGCATAAGCATCTTTAGTACTGACGTGAATATCAGGATTAATAAGCACCAAAAATGTTCCTTTCAAATCAAGATTGAATGGCGATAGTATTTCCCCCCTCCCTCTTACGATAGAAGGTACGTTGGCAATAAAGAAAGGGCAGTCGCTCCCTAATTCTGCGGATAAAACCTCTAACGTTTCGTTCGATAAGTTCAAAGAAAATAATTCATTTAATCCTTTAAGAACAAATGCAGCATCCGATGAGCCCCCCCCGAGTCCTGCTCCGCAAGGAATTTGTTTTCGAAGATGGATATTTACCGGTGGGACATTAAAATTTTGAGAAAGTAAATCATAGGCCTTTTCGCATAAGTTTTTTTCAGCACTTGGCGGAAAAGAGATGCCAGTTTGCACGAAGGAAAACTTCTGTGCTGGAATAATTTCCAAAATATCACACAAGGGTATTGGATACATACAACTTTCAATTTCATGAAAGCCATCAGGACGCTTAACTAATACGTGTAATCCTAAATTAATTTTAGCATTTGGGAATAAGATCATAGTACAAAATTAGAAGAACAAAGCAATTTTCTTAATTTTGTGTATTAATTTGATACAATATGTCGACTTATCTAGATTTTGAAGAGCCTATACGCGCCCTTGAAGAACAAATTTTACAAACCAAAGAAATCGGTATTTCTACCAGCGTAGACATGCAGGATAAAATAATAGAATTAGAAAAAAAGCTAAAAGCTACTTCAAAAGAAATTTTTTCAAATCTAAGTCCTTGGCAGCGCGTTCAGTTATCAAGACATCCTGATCGGCCATATACTTTAGCTTATATTGATGCCATAACGGGTGGTAATTTTTTGGAATTACACGGAGATAGAGGAGTAAAAGATGACAAAGCCATGATCGGAGGATTTGGTGCTATTGATGGCCGAAGCGTTATGTTTATTGGCCAACAGAAAGGCATTAATACTAAAATGAGACAATACCGAAATTTTGGAATGCCTAATCCAGAAGGATACAGAAAGGCATTGCGATTGATGAAATTAGCAGAGAAATTCAATAAGCCTATTGTCACCTTTATCGATACACCTGGAGCATTTCCAGGATTAGAGGCAGAGGAACGATGTCAAGGAGAAGCCATTGCGCGAAACATTTATGAAATGATGCGCTTGAAAGTTCCCGTAATATGCATTATTATTGGCGAAGGCGCTTCTGGTGGTGCATTAGGTATTGGCGTTGGGGATAAAGTTGTTATGCTAGAAAATACCTGGTATTCGGTGATTTCACCGGAGTCTTGTTCGTCGATTCTTTGGCGATCATGGGACTACAAAGAAATAGCAGCTGAAGCCTTAAAGCTAACCTCAACCGATATGAAAAAAAATGGGTTAGTAGATGCTGTTATTCCTGAACCCATCAATGGAGCACATCGTTCACAAGAAGAAAATTTTGGAAATGTAAAGCAGGCGATTTTATCTTATTTAAAAGAGTTAGATCAGCAAACACCTGAGAAACGCATAAACGACAGAATTGAAAAATTCAATAAAATGGGTGTTTGGAAGTAGCGGACAGCCACCTAAACGTCAAACATGAGTGATTTACTTCAAACACCGATTGAATTTCTGAAGGGAGTAGGTCCTCAACGTGCTCAACTGCTTCAAAAAGAACTAGGGATCTTTACCTATGGAGATTTGCTCCACACCTATCCATATCGATACCTTGATCGCTCCATTTACCATAAATGCAGTGAATTACCCTACATTGATTCCTATGTTCAATTAGTAGGAACCATCGATAACATTAAGGAAGTTGGCACCGCTCGCTTCAAACGCTTGAGTGCACGCTTCACCGATTCAACTGGTAGCGTCGAGTTTATTTGGTTTCAAGGAGGGCAATGGATTAAGCAAATGCTTGTGGCAGGTTTACCCTATCAAGCTTTTGGCAAAGCAAAAGTAATCAATGGCGTGTGGACGATTCCTCATCCTGAGCTAACTCCGATGAACGAAGTTTCGAAAAAGGCAGGATTTCAACCCTTTTATTCTAGCACAGAAAAATTAAACCAAAAAGGATTAAACACAAAAGGAATAGAGAAACTCGTTCAACATTTATTTTTTCAGCACGACATCCAAACCAAGGAGTTTCTGCCGGAGCAGATCATAAAAGAACAGGAGCTAATTTCTAGGTCAGAAGCCTTAAAAAAAATACATCGACCCAACAACGAAATAGACATTAAGCAAGCAAGATTTCGATTAAAATTCGAAGAGCTATTTTTTTTACAATTAGAAATGCTGATTCGTAAAGGCACACGAATACAAGCTATTAAAGGGCATGTTTTCGAACAATCTGGAGAATTACTGAATCAATTTTACGCACATCACCTCCCTTTTGAATTAACCAATGCCCAGAAACGCGTCATAAAAGAAATCCGTAAAGACTTCTTAAAAGGCCATCATATGAATCGTTTGTTGCAAGGCGATGTAGGCAGCGGCAAAACCTTGGTTGCCCTAATTGCTATGCTTATTGCTGTTGGCAATCGATTTCAGGCCTGCATTATGGCACCGACAGAAATTTTAGCAAACCAACATTACGAAACCATTCGTGAATTAGTAAAAGACATTGACATTAAACTAGCCCTTTTAACTGGTTCAACAAAAAAAGCGGCTAGAATACCTCTATTTGCCGCATTGGAAAAAGGTGAAATAAATATATTAATTGGTACCCATGCCTTATTGGAAGATCCGGTTCAATTTCATAATTTAGGGTTCGTGGTCATTGATGAGCAACACCGATTCGGTGTGGCCCAACGCGGAAAAATGTGGAGGAAAAACAGCATTCCTCCCCATATTTTAGTTATGACAGCGACACCTATTCCGAGAACTTTAGCCATGACATTTTATGGCGACCTCGATGTCTCAGTCATCGATGAATTGCCTCCAGGGAGAAAACCAATCTCAACGATTCATCGCTTTGATAGCCACCGTTTAGCCTTATTTGGTTTTATGCGCAAAGAGATTGCTTTAGGGAGACAAATCTACATTGTTTATCCCTTAATAAAAGAGAGTGAAAAATTAGACTTTAATAACTTAATGGATGGATTTGAAGCGATATCACGCTCATTTCCAATGCCAGAATATCAAGTTAGCATTGTTCATGGAAAAATGAAGCCAGATGCAAAAGAATACGAAATGCAGCGCTTTATAAAAGGAGAAACGCATATTATGGTTGCTACAACCGTCATAGAAGTTGGTGTAAACGTACCCAATGCATCCGTCATGATCATCGAAAGTGCCGAGCGCTTTGGTTTAGCACAACTCCACCAATTGCGGGGAAGAGTTGGTCGAGGAGCAGAAAAGTCCTATTGCATATTAATGACAGGCTACGAACTTTCAAAAGAAGCAAAAAAGCGAATGGGGACGATGGTTGCAACCAGCGACGGATTTGAAATTGCCGAAGTTGATTTACAATTGCGTGGGCCAGGTGATTTAATGGGCACACAGCAAAGCGGTATTTTAGAATTGAAAATTGCTGATTTATCAAAAGATGGCGAGATTGTTAATAGTGCGAGAGAAACGGCTAAGCGACTTATTGAAAATGATCCTGACCTCCTATTACCTGCGCATCAAAAACTTCGTGAAAAAGTAATCACCTTATTAAAGGAACGTCCCAACTGGGGAACGATAGGGTAAAAAAAAAGGAGCATATTATGCTCCTTTTTGATTTTATCTATATCAATTAATTATTCTGCAGCGGCTTCCACCAATACATCATAATCTTCTTGCGAACCGACAATCATTTTTTGGAAACTACGAACACCTGTTCCTGCTGGTATTAAGTGACCAACGATTACATTTTCCTTCAATCCTAGTAAGTGATCTACTTTTCCAGAAATTGCTGCTTCGTTCAATACTTTCGTCGTTTCCTGGAAAGATGCCGCAGAAATGAAGGATTGAGTTTGCAAAGATGCCCGAGTAATACCTTGAAGTAATGGAGTAGAAGTGGCTGAAATCGCCTCGCGAGCGACCACTAAATTTTTATCTTCGCGTTTCAACTTAGAATTTTCATCTCTAAATTTACGTACAGAAATAAGTTGACCACTTTTCACATCATAAGAATCTCCAGCATCCGTCACCAACATCATTCCGAATAATTCGTCATTTGCTTCCATGATATCTGCCTTATGAATCGACTGACCTTCTAGGAAACGCGTATCACCAGAATCCATTATCTCCGCTTTCAACATCATTTGTCGAACAATTACCTCAAAATGCTTATCATTAATTTTTACACCCTGAAGACGATATACCTCTTGGATTTCATTAACGATATATTCTTGCACTTTGGTTGGACCTTCAATATTTAAAATATCATTCGGCGTAATAGCACCATCAGATAACGGTTGGCCTGCACGAATAAAGTCATTTTGTTGAACAAGGATATGTTTAGATAAAGAAACTAAATACTTTCTTACTTCGCCTAATTTAGACGTAATAATAACCTCTCTATTTCCTCTTTTAATTGTACCAAATGAAGCTGTTCCATCAATTTCTGCAACAACCGCAGGATTAGAAGGATTTCTAGCTTCGAATAATTCCGTAACACGTGGAAGTCCACCAGTAATATCTCCGGTTTTACCCGCTAATCTTGGAATTTTCACCAAAGTATCACCTGCTTCCAATTTATCTCCTACATTCACAGAAATATGTGAATTAACTGGGAGTGAATATTCGCGTAACACTTCTTTCGTTTTTGGATCAATAATATGGATAGCAGGACTTCGTTTTTTATCACGTGATTCCGTAATTACTTTTTCAGTAAATCCAGTTTGCTCATCCACTTCCTCACGGAAGGTAAGTCCTTCAACAATACCATCAAACACTACTTTTCCAGCTACCTCAGAAATAATTAAGGCATTATATGGATCCCATTTACAGATAACATCACCTTTTTTAATTTTGATGTTGTTTTCCACCATTAATTCTGAACCATAAGGAACATTAGCATTCATGATGGCAATACCTGTTTTTTCATCTGTAATTTTTAATTCAGCAGAACGTCCAACAACGATACGCTTAATGGAACCATCAGGATTTTTCTTATCGATCGTTCTCAATTCCTCCATTTCTAATTTTCCGTTAGCCTTAGCTTTCATATCAGAAATATCAGCAATATTTGACGCTGTACCACCCACGTGGAATGTTCTCAAGGTTAATTGTGTACCAGGCTCACCAATAGATTGCGCTGCAATTACACCTACTGCATCTCCAATTTGAGCTAGTCTGTGATTCGATAAATTTCTACCGTAGCACTTTGAACAAACACCTCGTCGCATTTCACAAGTAAGTACTGAACGTATTTCTACTTCATCAATACCCGATGTTTCAATTGCTTTTGCAAATGACTCTGTAATGATTTCGCCTGCAGCAACAATTAAATTATCCGATTCTGGCATATAAACATCATGAACAGATGTTCTACCTAAGATACGATCATATAAAGGCTCAACGATTTCGTCATTTTTCTTTAGTGCAGTAGCGACAATACCTCGTAATGTGCCACAATCGTTTGAATTAATTACAACATCCTGAGCTACATCGACAAGTCGTCTGGTTAAGTAACCAGCATCCGCCGTTTTCAAAGCCGTATCAGCAAGACCTTTACGAGCACCGTGAGTAGAAATAAAGTACTCAAGAATTGAAAGACCTTCTTTAAAGTTAGAAAGAATTGGATTTTCAATGATTTCTTGAACGCTAGCTCCTGATTTCTGTGGTTTCGCCATTAATCCCCTCATTCCTGAAAGCTGACGAATTTGTTCTTTTGAACCACGTGCACCCGAATCAAACATCATATAAATCGAATTGAATCCTTGTCTATCTGTTTTCAACTGATCCATCAAAGTCGCTGTTAAGCGCGAATTAGTATGCGTCCAAATATCGATAATTTGATTATATCGTTCGTTGTTCGTAATTAATCCCATGTTATAATTCATCATAACATCCTTCACTTCATTCTCTGCCTTCAATACTAAAGCTTCTTTTTCTTTTGGTATGATAATGTCATCTAAATTAAACGACAAACCACCTCTGAAGGCCATTTCATATCCTAATTCTTTGATATCATCTAAGAATTTCGCTGTTCTAGAAGTTCCAGAAATTTTCAAGACCTCTCCAATAATATCACGAAGTGCTTTTTTGGTTAGTACATCATTGATATATCCAACCTCTCTCGGTACATTTTCATTAAATAAAATACGTCCACAAGTCGTTTCAAGAATTC
>Ga0208858_1000214_pt1 | contig 12312 bp, 13 predicted proteins | sample LakMenEpi16Nov12_FD_150704 | JGI IMG/M metagenome (GOLD analysis project Ga0208858, IMG submission 150704) | Freshwater microbial communities from Lake Mendota, WI - 16NOV2012 deep hole epilimnion (SPAdes) | ecosystem: Environmental > Aquatic > Freshwater > Lake > Epilimnion/Euphotic zone ...
GGCATTAGTACTATCAGGGAATTTTAACATGGAGAAGACAATTCCTATCATCATTGAAAAGTTTTCTAAACTAAGATCGGCGCCAATTCCAGCATTTCCTAACTATGTAAACAGTGCGTTTGACAAAAAAGAAGTGATTGAGGTAAATTATACCCCCATTAAAGTTGGGCTTTTTGGCTACAAGACCTATGAAAAAGGAAATAAAGATGAAATTGCTTTTGACATCTGTTCAAGTTTATTGCAGAATGAATCTGAAACTGGAATATTAAATAAACTGGCTTTAAATGGAGATATTATGCAGGCAGGTAAATTTGCGCAAACGTATAATGATGATGGAGCGCTAATCATTTATTACATTCCTAAATTAGTTGGTCAATCCTTTAATGAAGCAGAAGAATTAGTCTTAAATGCCATCGATAAAATTAAAAAAGGCGACTTTTCAGAGAATGATTTAACCATCATCAAACAAGAAATTTCGAGACAAAGACAAGAAGGATTAGAAAGTGTAGAAAATAGAGCCTTGAGTTTAGCACAGATCTTTAGTGAAGGTTCGACATGGGAAGCATATTTAAGTCAAGTGGAAGAAATAGAAAAAATAACTAAAGATGACATTATCAGAGTAGCTAACAAATACTTTATTGAAAACTATTTGATCTACCGTTCCTCAATGGGATTCCCTAATAAAGAAAAAATGCAAAAGCCTGGTTATCAGGCGGTAATTGCTAAACAGACGGAAGATTCCGATTACGCAAAAAAATTCATTGCATCTATAACGCCAAATGATTCTCCTAGAATTTTAGATTATAATGTGGATGCTAGTATGGTAGAGGTAAATGCAAGTACTAAATTGTATACCACAATAAACCCAACAAATGATATTTTTTCATTAACGTTTGAGAAAATGATTGGAAAAGATTCGATTAAAAACCTAGATGTTGCGAGTTCCTTGTTCAACCAATTTTATACTAAAGATTTTACAAGAGATCAATTAAAAGAACAATTTGCTTTGCTAGGAATAAGCTATTATGCCTCTGTAAGTGATGCTAGATTCACGATCGGTTTTAAAGGATTAGAAAAAAATTTAGAAAAAAGCCTTCCTTTAATGAAAGCTATAATGTATGATCCAGTGATTGATGAAAAATCAATAGAAACGATCAAAGAGTCCATGTTATCTGACAGAAAATCAGAGGAAAAAGAACCGAGTGCGATGGGTAGAATGCTTTTAAATTATGCTCGCTTTGGTAAAGATTCTGAAAACTTAACACGCTTAACCGAGAAACAAATAAAAGGAATGAAAAGTCAAAACATCCTTGCTGATTACAAAAAAATATTTGCTTATAATACCAATATTCACTTTGTTGGTAAAACGCCTGCTGAACAAGTTGAATCGTTGCTTTTTAAGGTTTTTCCGAATGAAAATACGAACAGAAAAGTAGCATTAACAGATAAGAAAACAAAAGCAATCGTAAAAGATATTGTTTATTTAATCGACGATAAAAATGCTGTTCAAAGTCAAGTTTACTTTTTGATCAACACCCCAAATTTTTCAGGAAACACAACTGACAAAGTACATGCGGAAGCTTTTAATCAATATTTAAGCGATGGATTTTCCGGAATCTTAATGCAAGAGATAAGAGAGTATAGGTCATTGGCATATGGAACAGGTGGTGCATTTATTAATCCAATTGAAAAGAATAAACCAGGTGTATTTTATGCTTATGTTGGTTGCCAAGCTGACAAAACAAATGATGCCGTTGCTGTATTGGATAGCATCTTAAATTACATGCCTGAGAAACCAGAAAGAATTGACATGATTAAATCTGGAATGATTAATTCAATATCATCTAACTTCCCAGCGTTCAGAAATATATCAACATCAATCGAATTAGGTAAACAATTAGGGTATACGCAATCCCCATTAGTTGAAGAATATAAATTGTATAAAACCTTAACCTTTGACGATATCACCAATTTCTATCAACCAAATATTCAAAAACAACCCAGAGTTATTACAATCTATGGTGATTTGAAGAAAATTGATCTAAAGAAATTAGCTAAGTATGGGCAAATAATTCAGTTAAAATTGAAAGACATCAAGACTAATTAGAGAGCTGAATTTGCGCTTGTTTATAAAGAAAAAAATAGGGAATTTGATTCTGAGATTCTAAGGTATTTAGATACTTTGTGAATTCACAATTTCACAACACCTATTTTAAGAACTATCAAAATTATCTTCACTATTCTCACGGCTTATTGTAGTTGTTTTACGACTTCTGCTTTCTCAATGAAACCTGTGTTTGTCCAGGAGAGTGTTTTGTTTTTGTAGAGTTGTAAAACGGGAAGTGCATCAATTTTTAATTCTTTGCAAAGTGCTTTATTGTCGTCAGCGTTGATACGGATTACGACAACTTTGTCTGCCATGTCATTTGAAATTTCTTCTAAATAGGGTTTCATTTTATTACAAGGGGCACACCAGTCGGCATAAAAATCTATCAGTACTAATTTATCGGAGATGAGTAATGCATCAAATTGTTGCTTACTCATTCCATTTGACACAACTGCGTTGTCGGTGGTTTCAGGAAGATTTGCACCTCTCCATTTCATTATTCCTCCGTCCATTTCATACACTTGTGTAAAACCCTCTGAACGCATTTTGTTGGCTGCTGACGAGCTTCTACCTCCACTTAAACAGTAAACAAAAACAGGTTCTGATTTGTCAAGCGGTGCAATCTGATTATCAAATTCGGTACCGTTCCAATCGTAATTATTCGCATTGGCTAAATGTCCTTTTGAAAATTCATCTGGTGTTCGCACATCAATAAGTGTAGCAGTTGGCAGCTCTTTAATTTTGTCAGCAAATTCGGTTGCGGATAAATTTGTTTTAATACCATTGGTTTGCCCACTACTGCAACTGTTGAATAGGATTGCAACTAAAGCGATTGAAAGTAATTTTTTCATTTATTTTGAATGTTGATTGATAATTTGTTCAAGATTATTTGCAGAAACAACTCCCGATTGCCTCCATTTAATTTCTCCTTTTTTAAACAGTATAAGCGTTGGCACACCTTTTATAATATAGGCGCTTGCTACTTTTTGATTTTTTTCCACATCTATTGTTATGATTTTTGCCTTGTCGCCAATGTTAGATTTCAAGTCTTCTAAAATCGGTTTCATCATTTTGCAAGGTCCGCACCATTCGGCAAAAAAATCTACCAGTGTTGGGGTTTCGCTATTGATAATTTCTGAAAATGTTGTTGCCATATTATTTAGTTTTTACTTCTTCAAAATCTACATCTTCAATTGTCGCATTAGACTTTTGAAGCGTTTCGGTAGCACAATTTCCACCAAAACAATTACCAGATGCACAGCCAAAGGCGAACAAACCCATTGACGCAAAGTATCCGCCAAAGATAGCTCCGAACCATTGTTGGCTCAAAACTGATTGTACGATGACAGTAATTCCTACTACAAGATATAACGCTCTTGTAAATGTCCAATTAGTTAAAATTCTTTGTTTCATTTTCATCTGATTTTATTTTGTAAAGTGCTCCATCCGCCACCATTGTAAACTTCCGTAAAGCCATTTGATTTTAAAATGCTTTTTGCATTTGCACTGCGCATTCCACTTGCACAACAGGTTATAATTGGCTTATCTTTTTTCAGCTTATTTAAGTTGCTGTTCAAACTATCTACCGAAATATTAATTGACCCTTTGATGTGTCCTCCTTGGAATTCCCCTTTGCTACGAACATCTAGGATCACCGCTCCTTGCTTTACCAATTCGGCATAGTCCACTTTTGGACCAAAGCCAAATAAATTTTTAATTGCGTTTATCATTATTTATAGTGTTTGAAAGTGAACATAATTTACATCTAACCATGAGCCGCCATTGAAACATTCAATGCCTTTATGCGCAAGATAGCCATGTGCCTGTCCACTTCTGCCACCAGATGCACAGCATAATACCAATGGCTGTTTAAGTCTTTTTAATTCATCCATTCGTTTCTCCATTTCTTGCAAAGGAATGTTGATTGAACCAGCTACATTTCCACCTATAAATTCAGCGGGTGTTCGCACATCTACTATAGTGCCTTTTTTTTCTTTGATAATTTTTTCAATGTTCATTTTTATTGTTTTTTAGTTTTTTCTTTTTGAAACATATTGAATAATAAACCGCCCATTATTGCTCCATACAAAGTGCTATTTAGTGGCTTTGATGTGATGGCACAAGTTCCGCTTGCACAGCCTACAAAATGATAATAGAAATAGCCGCCAATTGCTCCTGCAATTACACCGATGATGCTTAGCTTATGTTTTAGGATAAAATTCATTTTTGAAATTGTTTTACTGCTTCGCTTAAATCAAATAATAGTATTCTTACTACTTTGTCGGCTGTCCCTATATTTTTTTTCAATTATTTACTTTTTTAGCGGATGAATATTACACCGCAAAAGTCAAACAATGAAAGCAGCAATACAGCTACTTATGTTACACAAGGAAAATATTATTTCTGCCCAATTTTACCAAACCCTCATCTTCCATTTGTTTCAACAATCTTGAAACCACAACACGGGCTGTACCCAGTTCGTGGGCTAATTGTTCGTGGGTTACATAAAGTGTTTGGCTTTTTGTTATTTCGCACTTCTTTTTTATGAAGTTTAGGAGTCGCTCATCCATTTTTTTGAATGCCACAGCATTCACTACTTCCAACAATTCTTCGAAGCGTTTGTGATACAGGCGGAAAATATAGTCTAACCATTCCGGAAATTCTTTGATTAACAAACTTACTTTGTCTATCGGGATAAAAAGGATTTCTGTTTCTTCCTCAGCAATCGCCTTTACTTTGCTTGTGTCTTGATGCATACCACCTAAAAAAGACATAATGCAGCTTTCACCTGCCTTTATGTAATATAATAGAATCTCTCTTCCGTCTTCGTCTGTCCGCATTACTCTAATACTTCCATTTGTTACAATGGGAATAGCTTTGATATAAGCATTTTCATTTAGGATTGTTTCCCCTTCGGAAAAGGTCTTAGCGAAACCAAAATCAGCTAGCTTTTGTCTAATTAAAGGAGAAGATTTGAATTCAATGATATCTTTTAATTCCATGGTTCAAAGTTAGCATTTTGTTGGTGTGATTGATGAACTTTGAGTTAGGCTGAGTAAAATTAAATGTGCTGCTATTTGGGTAGGCACAAGCAAAAGCATTGTAGCTCTTTTAATTTTGCAAAGCCTTGGCATTTTGTCTTTCGTTTTCTGTCGGTTTATGGTCGCACTGTCGGACGTTTTAGGGTTGCACACAACGGCTACGTATTGGCGATGGTGGGGCATTTGAAAAACTTCAGCTCAACATTTGCACAAATGCCCAATAGAACTACAAATGTTGAGTTTACAGCTGTCAGCCCTACTATTGCCAATGCAATGTTATTGGCTAACTTTCTTCTTTTCCATTCTTTTGAAAGCATACTTGACCACAAAATAAATAACCAGTGCAGAAAGTACTCCTGTCAAAAAGTCGGTCACTGGAACCATAATAGCAGTATAAATCATCATCGCAAATTCGAATTTTCCTGCATGCTTGATTTCTTTAATTTCAGATGGCTTTATCATATTACTGGCAACCCAAACCAAAATACCACCTATGCATGCCATAGGAATTAACTCCAAATATTGGGCTAAATAAAATGCCATTAAGAGTTTCAAAATCGCTTTAAAATAACCTGCTAAAGGTGTAGTTGCTCCTGCTTTTATACTTGTTGCTGTTCTTGCTAAAGCTCCTGTGCATGGAAAGCCTTGTACCAATGGTGTAATGATTTGAACCAAACCTTGACCAAAAAATTCTTTGTCAGGGTTAAATGGTGTTCTGTCATTTTTAGCTAATCGATCTGCCATAGAAGAACACAAAACACTCTCTACGCCCGATACAAATACAATACCAACCACAAAGTATACAATGTCAAGCATTACACCTCCATTCATTGCAGGTAAAAATGGCATTTGCAGCTTGAAAAAATTGTTCGGAATGGAACCATATAAATCACGAACCAATACAATGTTTTTATCAGCAAGCAAAGTAGCTGATAACAAAGTGGCTGTACCCATTGCAATTACTGGCCCTGGTATGTAAATAGAAATCTTAAGTAAATATTTTGCTAAAACAAAAGTAAGTAAGCCTAAAAAAACTGACCATATATTAATTACACCTAAGTTGCCAAATGCTAAGTATATATTATGAAAGAAACCGCCGCGAATATCCTCGTCTTGCCCTAGGAAGTCTTTGAAATTTTCTATCCCTAAAATGTCTTCAAAATTAGTAAGAGCAATAGAAATAGCTATCCCCACAGTAAATCCTACTATAATTGAATTGGGAACAAGTTTAGCATATTTGCCAACACCATATATACCCATTATTATTAAAATAATTCCTGAGATAATTGATACCAATACCAAGAAACCGTGTGCTTGCTCAAAATTACCACCATTTGCGGGGTCGCTGTACTTCGCAATCAAGGCGGCAATAACTGGAATAAAAGCCGCTGTTGGTCCATATACTTGATACTTTGAGCCGCCAAAAGTTCTGCCTATCACACATGCCAATGCTCCAGCAATAATGCCATGTTCTGGTCGCATACCCATGGCCATTGCAAAACCCATGGCCATTGGGATAGCTGTCATTGCTACTATTAAGCCAGCACTGAAATCTTTGTATGTTACCTTTAACCAATTATCTTTGGTTAAGTCCTCCCATCGAGAATCAAAAAAGGTGAAAAATAATTTAATTCGCCCCATTGGCGTAGAAGGAAATTTTACTTTATTCATTTTCTTTTATTTAAATAATTGATTTAATTCGTCATTGTTCATTGTGTTCTGGTCGCTTGTCCAAGCTACTTCTCTATATTGCACCTTCGATTTTTTTATTATCGGAATAGGGTCAAAACCATTTTTATGTGGTTTCAAGTTATAATCTTTAGGCAAATAGACTAGGTCTATTCCATGTGCTTCATGAAAATTTAAAAAGGCATTTCTATTTAAGCCATGAAAAAGCTCAATAGTTAAGGAATGAAGACTAGATTCGTGTGTGTTTTTAATAATAGTTATACCATCATTAAATTGGGGACTTACTAAACCGCCAATTATTTTGGCAGGATTATAAAATAGTAGGTCAGATATTGAATCACTGATGAACGCTGAATACATTAATATGACAGTTGATTTTTCTTGTTTTCGTTCTTCGAGAGCATATTTTAAAGTATTTAAAGACTCTATTCTAAAGTCAATCGGAACTAGTATTTTCTTTACCACGCGTTTGGCGATTTTTGATTAATGGTACAATAATAGAACGATGCTATTATAGCCAATTAAGATTAAGATTAGAATTTGATTAGAATTTCTGAATTTGGAATGACTATCACTTTCAAAACCATTGAAGAATGTACTACTCGCAGGGGAATAATAGCGTATGGCCAGCTAAATCACGATCGTGGTTTTTAGCAGCTGCAGCTGAAAAACATCTAAAATTGAAAGGTCTTACAATATAGCGATAGGTAGTTTTACTTGTATGGTAACTCCTTGATGTAGCATAGAACTGATAATAATCTCGCCTTTGTGAATCTTGATGATGTTTTGAGTTAAAGGTAAACCAATCCCGTAGCCATCATATGCGGCAGTGTTACTTGCCCGATAGAAAGGGTCAAATATAAAGGGTAATTCGGCCTGAGGAATCCCAATACCTTGATCTTTAACTATCATTACTATTTCATTGTTTGTGGAGGCCAAACTTACAACTACCGGTTTATTACTCGAATATTTGCAGGCATTGGTTAGTATATTTGTTATGGCCAATATTAGTAATTCTTTGTTACCCATTATTTTTAGTTTTTTTGGGTTTTCGGGCAATAGCTCAAAGTCTATTTCAATGTTATTTTTTGGAATTAACTGATTCATTATCTCATTCGCCTGAAGTATTAGCTCGTCAGCTCTAATAATGGTAAAATTTAACTTGTTTTCTTTGTAGCCTATTTGTGCTAATGACAGCAAAGACTGACTGATTTTATTGAGTCTTTCTGATTGTGTAAGGATCTTTTGTAAGGTTTCTTTATATTCATCGGGTGTTCTATCTTTCAATAAAGTCACATCTGCCTCACCTATAATAGCGGTAAGCGGTGTGCCAAATTCGTGTGAAGCATTACTGATAAAGTTTTTATTAGTTTCAAAAGCTATTTCTATTCTATTCAAAAGATTATTAAATGTGGTGGTTAGTCTGCTGATTTCGACATTGTTTTTAACATCATCGAGACGCAAATGTATATTATCTGTACTTATGCGATTTACTTTAGTAATTATTTTATTGATAGGGTCAAATAATCTTTTTGAAAATAAATAAGTAAGGTAAATGATAATTAGAATTGAAATAAATCCACCTGTTAGTAAAACCTTTTTCAGCATAATTAAATGGTGGGTATTGTAATAATTTTTTGCCGAAACAATAATGAAATAAAAACCTTTAGAATCCCCCCTCTTTTTTCCATAGAAAAAAACATCATTTTTTTGATAATTGGCAGAATGATTGGCGTAAACTAAGTTTAGGAAATCGATAGGAAGCGAATGTTTATCTGCCAATTGTTTTATAGAGGCTGTATTAGGGAAATACAATATGTACTCTTTTTCGTCACTTAATAATTCTAAATGATCTTCCCTAATACTTTTTAATATTTGTACGTCTTTCTGATTGGCTTCAAAATGGCATTTTTCTGCCACACTGACCCTTGCTTTAAGCTGCTTGTAAAAGTCTGCATAGGAGTAATTTGATAAAAAGTAATATACGCTTGCTCCCAAAAAAACAAAAATTAAACTAATTGAGATTATCAACAAAAGAGTAATTTTACGAATACTGCTCATTCTTCTTTTAGTATATAACCCATGCCTACCACGGTATGTATTAGTTTTGGCTCGAAATCAGCATCTATTTTTTTTCGAAGATAATTTATGTAAACATCGACCACATTGGTTCCTACATTGAAATTTATATCCCAGGCATTTTCTAGTAATTCCATTCTTGACAGTACTTTTCCCTTGTTTTTTAGTAGTGTGAATAATAAGCGATATTCAGTGACGGTAAGTGAAATGTCTTTACCATTTCGGCTAACCTTTTTTGCATCATCATCAAATAGTAAATTGGATAAAACATATTTTACTTTGGGCTCTTGAGCTCCAATTTTTTCAATATTTACCCTTCTTAAAATAGCCCTAATACGAGCTATAAGTTCATTGAACTTAAAAGGCTTAACAAGGTAATCATCTGCGCCCGAATTTAACCCAAGGGCTATATTGTCTGGCGTATTTAATGCAGTTAAAAAAAGAATAGGTGTTTGAATTCCGTACCCTCTAATTTCTTTACATACCTCTATGCCATTTTTTTCAGGTATCATTATGTCTAGTATGAAAATATCATATTGGTTGTTTAATGCCATATCAAGTCCATCAACACCATTTAGTGCAACCGACACCTCGAAAGATTCTTCCCCTAGCCCCTTTTTGATAAAACTTACTACATCCGGCTCATCTTCTATTAGTAGTATTGAGATAATATTCATTGATTTGAGGCTGTTAAAGTTGTTTTGTTTTTTTATGTAATAATGTTTGGTAAATTAATATTACCAAATATATTGCAAAAAATACTGTGACTGTGTTCTTGACGAGCATTTTTAATTTGAAATAGCTTTCATTCTTCCATGCTATTTTCTATAAATTCATAACGAGTATAACCAAACAATTGTTCTGTTTTAAATTTATGGTTGTGTTCGTGTGACATGGTAATTTAATTTATTGTTCTTCAATGATTGATGTTCCTTTTGTTTGATCTCCCGAAGTCCATTTCCAATTTTCGTGAAGACGAATTTTCCCATTTTCAAGAATTTCTGGTATTGAAATACACATTCCTGTCATCAATTCGTTGTTGTCATTTACTTGGTGGTAACGCATTTCAATATTTCCTGATTTGTCAACCAATCCAATTAGATGGCCATATATAATCTTACCCCCTGAATATTCAGAAGTAAGAATATTTCCAACTTGCTTATAATGAAAAAGAGTTTTGTTTGAAGTTTCTCCGTTTTCAGTATTGCTAATCGGTCTGAATTTCTTGTCGTTGTAGTTCATTGTGTCATTTTCTATAATGAATGATAACGTTTTGTAGATTTTCGATGGGCGTTATGTTCCGCACACCACGGAGTTTCTGAATCCAATAGGCAAAGATAAATATATATATTTATTTTAGATTTTAACACATAATCTCCGCGGTGTGATTCAATGATCGTTAGGTTTTCCTAATGCATCAAATTGTTGTTTGCTCATTCCGTTTGACACAACTGCGCTGTCGGTGGTTTCAGGAAGATTTGCACCTCTCCATTTCATTATTCCTCCGTCCATTTCATACACTTGTGTAAAACTATCTGAACGTAATTCACATCTGCTTGGTTGGCTATATCGTTTTGCGCCTGTGTGCTGTTAAGGAATTGCTTATTCCTTTATCACTTTAAATGTCTGTTGCAAGTTCTCTCCCGCACTGAACAAATAAATACCACCTGATAGCTTACCTAATTCAATAACTGTATTCTCAGAGTTTATTTTTCCTGACAAAACCACTTTCCCAGTGTTGTCATAAACAGTGTAAATAGATCCTAACAATTTTGCATCTGCTTTCACATTGATTTGACTATTTGCTGGATTAGGATATACCTCAAACAATTGAGTTTGTGTTTCATTAATAGCATTTGTTAGATCTACTTCGTAAGGATCACCTGTATTGCCACAACCAAACTCATTGGTTATATACACTGTGTATAATCCTGATGCAGTAGGAACATAAACATTTAACGTTGCACCGGGAATCGGAACACCATTCAAAAACCATTGATAGGAAGCCGCGAGTGAACAGAATAAGGTGTCATTCGACTGAGTAATTACTGGGGGTAGCGGATTACTTCCCGCATTGACTACTACGATATTGCTTGCTTGACTTGTACATCCACCTACCGTGTTGGTTACGAAGTAGGAACCAGCTGCAAAAACCAAAATGGTATCGCTTGTTTCGCCATTAGGAGACCAGGTATTTCCGCCCAAGATATTTGAGTAAAGTTCAATGTTTCCATCTGCACATATAATTAGTGGACCTGCTGGATTAACAATCGGCGCTGTTGGATTTGGATTGACAACTACTTGGATAGGCAATGAACTTGCTTGGCAGCCATTTGCAGCTGTATAAGTTACAGAGTAAGATCCAGCATTGCTTACTGCGATGGTTTGTGTATTCAAGCCAACTGGTGACCATGAATTACCATTTGGATAGGAAGAAGTGAGTAGCAAGGTATCTCCAGAACAAATAGTGGTGGGACCTGAAGTTGAGATTGTTGGAACTGCAGGGCCTGTATTTAGAGTAATAAAATTTGACGTAATAAGGGTGTCTACAGTTACTCCATTGCCAACGATTAATGTCACAGGATACGATCCGGGAGTAGTATAGCAAATGCTAGTTGGGTTTTGAAGGTTCGAGGAAGAAGGAATTGCACCGGGGAATGACCACGACCAAGTGCTTGGACTACCATTTGAAATGTCGGTAAAGTTGACACAGCTATTAGGTTGACAGAGTTGAGTTTGATTGGTTTGAAAAGCTGCGTTTAGAGAAGGTAAGCCACATAGAATTGTTGTTGTTCCTCCAGAGCCATAAAGTCCGCCTGAAACACTTGTGCCGCCTGCAGCCGAACTAGCTCCTCTTGTTGTATTGGTTGGTCCTGTTCCGCGATCCGCACCACCCGTTCTAATTGTACAACAGGTATTAAGGGATGCATCTAATTTTACAAGGTAAAATTCGTCAGGATAAGTTCCAGCCGTTAATTCTTGCGAATAACCCGCCATCATGTACCCGCCATCATTTGTTTTAATTAAACATTTTCCCATGTCGTTTTGAGCTGTACCAATGATGTGCGTTGAAATCAGAGAGCCTGTTCCTGAAACTCGAACCAAATAGTATTCCAATCCTACTTGTTGACCAGTACTGAAATTGTAATTAAATGAGAAAGTATATCCTCCAACTAGATAGTCACCATTCGTCATCTGTATAACAGACTCGGCATAATCACTTCCATCGGTTGAGACACCAGCAATTTGTGTTCCTCCGTAATAACGAGTCCAAGAAACTGCCCCTGCCGCATCTAATTTTACTAGAAGATAGTGCCAGTTAAATCCACCACTGACTTTAGGTTGGCCGGCTTCTCCTGCAATCATATATCCCCCGTCAGCCGTCTGAATAATTGA
>Ga0208858_1000218_pt1 | contig 12100 bp, 5 predicted proteins | sample LakMenEpi16Nov12_FD_150704 | JGI IMG/M metagenome (GOLD analysis project Ga0208858, IMG submission 150704) | Freshwater microbial communities from Lake Mendota, WI - 16NOV2012 deep hole epilimnion (SPAdes) | ecosystem: Environmental > Aquatic > Freshwater > Lake > Epilimnion/Euphotic zone ...
TTTCGGATAAGCTACTTGCAAGGTGTTGAAATAGTCAACTACTTTATCGTGAGGCGTGAATTGTTTCCCAATTTTATAGCCAAGTACATTTTCAGGTGAGAACGTGCTTTGCGAAAAAGAAGGTAAAGAAAGTAGGGAGAGAAGAAGTAAGGAAATTAATTTCATGCGCTAAAAATAAGGTTCAAAGCTAATGAAATTCAATTTAGAATAAAAATAGAACTAGCCAAATTAGATTAGGCCTCTTGTTCGTAAAAATTCATCCAATGATTCAATATCACTAAAGAGTACTTCTCTGGCCTTGCTTCCTTGGAAAGGTCCAATAATTCCCATTCCTTCTAATTGATCCACGATTCTGCCTGCTCGATTATAGCCGAGTTTTAGTTTTCGTTGAAGCAAGCTAGCAGACCCTTGTTGATTAATGATCACGATTCGTGCTGAATCGACAAACATGGCATCAATTTCATTCATGTCAAGGTCGGCTCCAGAGTCACTTCCATCAGGAATGTATTCAGGCAGAATTAGTGCTTCAGGATAGGCTCGTTGTCCGCCAATGAAGTTACAAATACTCTCCACTTCGGGTGTGTCCACAAAGCCACATTGTAATCTAATCATGTCTGATCCGTTCATAATGAGCATATCACCTCGTCCTATGAGTTGATCGGCTCCGGATGAATCTAATATGGTTCTTGAATCTATCTTCGAAAGTACTCTAAACGCTATTCTCGCTGGGAAATTAGCTTTTATCATTCCGGTAATTACGTTTACAGAAGGCCTTTGTGTGGCAACAATTAAGTGAATTCCAATAGCCCTAGCTAATTGAGCAATTCTTGCAATCGGATGCTCGACTTCTTTGCCTGCGGTCATGATTAAGTCAGCAAATTCATCAATTACTACTACGATATATGGAAGGTAACGGTGTCCTTTCTCTGGATTTAGGCGTCGGGCAATAAATTTGGCATTGTATTCTTTAATGGTACGTACCTCCGCTATTTTCAAAAGTTCGTAACGATCATCCATTTCAATACAAAGGGAGTTGAGGGTATGCACCACTTTCGAGGTATCGGTAATAATAGCATCCTCATTCCCGGGTAATTTTGCCAAGTAGTGACGTTCAATTTTGTTGTATAGTGTTAGTTCCACTTTTTTAGGATCGACCAAAACGAATTTTACTTGAGCAGGATGTTTTCGGTAGAGCAATGAAATCAAGATAGCGTTTAATCCAACCGATTTCCCTTGACCTGTTGATCCAGCAACTAACAAGTGTGGCATTTTTGTCAAATCAAATACAAAGGTTTCGTTGGTAATTGTTTTCCCCAAGACGATGGGTAATTCAGCATCAAAATTCTGAAACTTTTCAGACGCAATCAATGACCTCATGCTGACCATTTCGGGGTTTAGATTCGGCACTTCGATTCCAATAGTTCCTTTTCCTGGTATTGGTGCAATGATTCGTATCCCAAGTGCGCTCAAACTCAAGGCGATATCATCTTCAAGATTTTTAATTTTTGAAATACGAACACCAGGAGCGGGTACAATTTCGTATAATGTTACTGTTGGACCAACTGTTGCTTTAATTTTCGCAATATCAATTTTATAATTTGATAGCGTTTCCACAATTTTATTCTTATTTCCCTCGAGTTCTTCTTTGCTAACTGTTGATCCATTAGCTGCATATTCTTTAAGCAGATCTATGGGAGGGAGCAAATAACCATCAAGATCTTTTGTCGGATCATACACGCCAAATTCCGCCACCAATTGTTCTGCTAGACTCGCTTCTGCATCTGTACTTGGCTGTTTTTCTGACTCTGGCACATCAACTAGCGTCTCTTCTTTAGCAATTTCTACTTCAAAATCATCATCAAAATCATCATCGCCATTTTCATCGGTAACATCAATTAATTCAGAATCGTCATCGTCATCAAAATGGATTGTTTCGGAAATATTTTCTTTTTCAATTTCTTCATCTTTAATGGTATTTATTACGTGCATATCATCATGAATTGAAGATAGATGATTATCATCATTTTCAATTCCATCGGATTCAGCAGTTTCCTTTCTAGTATTGCGATTAGCCGTGAAAAATGCGAAAAATTTAGCGAAATTAATATTAAAAAGAAGGGTTGTGATAATGTATAATAAGGTCAAGATTATGCCTATTGTTCCGAAATGCCCAATCGTTGTAATTAACCATTTTGACAAATAGAATCCAAATGTACCACCGAGAAAATTTACATAGTTTGAGAAATAACCGAGCGTCAAAGCTCCCCAGGTCATGTAAGAAATGGTTATAGCAGTACTTCGCCAAATAGGCAATAATTCTAGATCAAAGAGAATTTTTATTCCGATAAGGAAAAGGATAAAGCATAAGCCAACTGAGGTAATTCCAAAAGTTCCAAAAATAAATAGGTGTGCTGTCCAAGCGCCAAATTTACCTAGCCAGTTTTCCGGAGCGGGTATATTGGAGTTGAAAATATAGTCAAAAAAAGACACGTTTAAAAGAGCATCTTGGTCTAATTTCCAAGTAAACAAATACGATATGCAAGAGATGAATATAAAAATCGCGGTTAATAGAATAATTGACCCTGAAATTGTTTTTAGGTTCTTGTAATTTCTGGGGCTGCTTTTTTTCTCAGAAGGCTTGCTTCCATTACTCTTTTGCTTATCTTTTGTTTTATCAGTCCCTACAACTTTTTCAGCTTTTTCCTTTTCCTTTGGTATATATTCGTTATCGCCCATTTTAATTTTGATATTTCACGAAGATATACAATGCCTTGTTTTCTTTACTGAAAGCAGTTGATATCTATGCACATTGATTTGTTAGTTATTAATGCATGCAAAAAATACCGTATTTTATTGAGCTGAGACTTGCTTAATAAATTCGTCTAGATTGACTTTTTTGTAAGCGCTCGGAATGATGAAAAGATCGAGAGGAGGATCGGTTACTTTTATATCTTCAAGGGTATATTTATAAAGTCCATTATTATTTACTACGAAGTATTCTAATGCTAATCCGGGCAGATTTTGATAAGAACTACTATACCGAGCATTAATTTTTGGTGTGTAATAAAAAATAAACTTCTCGTCTATTCCGTTTATCTTTACTAAAGCCTTTTTGGCTTTCATACCAGCGATTTTTTTCCGTCCAAATTTTTTCTTAAAAGTATACTCCTGAAGGCTATCGCTTATGGTATTGTGATCCGTTTTAATAGCAAAATCACCTTTTGTGGTTGAAACCAAGACATACGAGCGATTCAGTCTTAAATGCTTAATCATTTCTTGTTTTCCAATCGTCGATGAAAAGTTAATGACTTTTAAAAGGCTGTCTTTAGCATAGAGCAACATTTTTGCTGGTAATGAATCAGCAGGACTTAATTTTTCAATGTTGTAAAGTAATTCTCCGCTAAACGCTACTTGATTTTTCTGAGAAAAATAACTCAAAGAAAGTGTTGTGAATAGGAGTAGAATTAGTTTTTGCATCCTCAAAGTTAATTATTCTGCGAATAATACGATTTTAAATCTTTTTGAATTTATAGGATTTTATAAAAAGTGCCCCACTTTCGTGAGGCACTTGTGGAGAAGATGGGATTCGAACCCACGACCTCTTGACTGCCAGTCAAGCACTCTAGCCAACTGAGCTACATCCCCATTTAGCGAAGATTCTTATTGTTTTATCATCAAAAAATTGATAATCAGTGCTTAATGAATACCAAAATGATTCATTTGCTCAGTCTTCGTGTACAAATGTAAATAAAAAGGTGCGTATTCTATTCTTTCGTTCGCATTTTATTTCTCGCAAAATCCTTACCTTTACAGCGCTTAAACTAGCCATCCTATTTATGCCTAAAAAAATTCAATTCATTTTTAATCCTTCCGAAATTGGAGCAGGAACCCGTGGTTCTTCCCTTGGTCCGGCTGCTATTTTAGCTGCAGCGCGTGAGGTAAACAGTCCTTTCTTTGACAAATATCCTCCTGTTATTTTGAGCGATTGGAATCAATTATTAGACACAGCATCTCCTTACCGTAAAGCGAAGCGCATTGATGGAATGCAAAAGGTATTTAATTGCATAGAGCAGGAGTTGGCACGTCAAAAAAATGCAGCACAATTTCCTTTTATTGTTTCTGGCGATCATGCTTCTGCTGGCGGAACAATAAGTGGCATTAAAAAAGTCAACCCCGGTAAAAAATTGGGTGTTTTATGGATTGACGCTCATGCTGATATACATACGCCTTATACAACGCCATCGGGCAACTTGCATGGCATGCCTTTAGCCACGGCTTTAGGAATTGATAACCTTGAATGTCAAAAAAATGAGATCGATTCCGATACTGCGGATTATTGGAATCAATTAAAAAGTTCCGCAATTCTTCCCGAAGATTTGGTTTATATTAGTGTTCGAGATACTGAATCTGAAGAGGATTTTTTAATTGATCAGCTAGGGATAAAAAATTATTCGGTGGCTGAATTACGTTCAATAGGAATGGAAAAGTTGCTGACTGAACTCAAACATAGATTTTCAAACTGCGATATGGTTTACATTTCATTTGATGTAGATGCCATGGATCCTAATGAAACATCCCTTGGAACTGGAACACCTGTCCCTAATGGTTTAAGTGTTCTGGAAGCTCGATTATTGTTGACGGAAATGATCCAATTACCAAACATTGCCGCATTTGAATTAGTGGAGGTGAATCCTTGTCTGGATGATAAAAAAAATAAAATGGCTGAGGTCGCTTTTGACTTAATAAAAAGTATGGTGGAAGTCCTGGAAAAAGAAAACTAATGGAACAAAAAATTAAGGAACTTTTATTGCAGCATACCAAAGAGCTATTTAATTCGGATATTTCGGATGCTAGTATTCAGTTTCAGGCTACCCGAAAAGATGTAAAAGGTGATTTAACCTTGGTTGTTTTTCCTTTCGCCAAAATACTGCAAACATCCCCTCAACTTGCAGGAGAAAAAATAGGTGCGTTTGTTGCCGATCGTTGCGAAGAGTTAGAATCATTTGAGGTGATTAATGGATTTTTGAATTTTACTTTTTCCCCAGCATATTGGTTTAATATGCTGCATTCGATTAATGAAAATGAGTCGTTTGGCAGGGCTGTTCGTCATAGTAAACCTATGATTATGGTTGAGTACTCATCTCCAAACACCAATAAACCGCTGCATCTTGGTCATTTGAGAAATATCTTTTTGGGGCATTCCTTATCAGAAATATTGAAGGCTGCAGGCCATGAGGTCATTAAAACACAAGTGATAAATGATCGTGGAATACACATTTGTAAAAGTATGTTGGCTTGGGAAAAATTTTCACCAACGAATTCCAAAGGCGAACGAGAAACGCCTTCCAATACCGGATTAAAAGGGGACAAGTTAGTGGGGAAGTATTATGTTGAATTTGATAAGCAATTCAATGCAGAGGCAAAGCAAATTATTGCCCAATGGGACTCTGAAGATTTTGATGGTACTTCGGCTGCAGTCGTTGAATTGTATAAAAAGTTTCAGGAGGCTTTGCTGGGAAAAGATGAAAAGGCGCAACAGGCAATTCACGATAAAATTAAAGAGTTAGCTAAAAACGAAACGACTTTGCTTCGCGAAGCAAAAGATATGTTGGTGAAATGGGAGGCACGTGATCCTCAAACGTATTTGCTTTGGACCACCATGAACAATTGGGTTTATGCTGGATTTGATCTTACCTACCAAACGATGGGGGTTGATTTTGATAAATTGTATTACGAATCAGAAACCTATTTATTAGGAAAGGATCTAATTGTTGAGGGCTTAAAATCAGGTGTGTTCTTTAAAAAAGAAGACGGTTCAGTTTGGATTGATCTTACCGCTGAAGGTTTGGATGAAAAAATAGTGTTGCGTTCTGATGGAACAGCAGTTTATATTACCCAAGATATTGGAACGGCCATCGATCGTTTCTCAGATTATCCATCCTTAAGTGGCATGGTTTACACTGTCGGAAACGAGCAGGATTATCATTTTAAGGTCTTGTTTTTAATTCTTGAAAAGTTGGGTTACGCTTGGGCTAAAAATTGTTTTCACCTATCCTATGGCATGGTTGATTTACCAAGTGGCAAAATGAAATCCCGAGAAGGCACCGTGGTAGATGCGGATGATTTGATGCAAGAGGTTGTCGATAAAGCAACAGAAATCACAAAAGAACGTGGTCATTTAGATGGCATGTCTGAGCAATTCCGAAATCGATTATATCAGCAAATTGGCTTGGGTGGATTGAAGTATTACTTACTCAAGGTGGATCCCAAAAAACGGATGCTTTTTAATCCAGAAGAATCGGTCGATCTTTCTGGAAATACAGGCCCTTTTCTTCAATATGCGCATGCAAGGATTTGCTCTTTACTCAAGAAAGAAGATTCTGGTGCCGAACTTGTTTTGGTGCCATTTACACTTCAACATGAGGAAAAAGAATTGATAAAGTGCTTGTCTTCTTATCCTTCTATCATATCGGAAGCTGCTTCAAACTATTCCCCGGCACTTCTCGCCAATTACTTGTATGAATTAGTTAAACAATATGGGCATTTTTATCAAACGATTCCCATTTTAATTGAGCCAAATAGGGACGTTAAATCAGGCCGCTTACTCTTGAGTTATAACGTGTCAAAAGTAATTAAAAGTGGTTTGAGCTTATTGGGAATTGAAGCGCCTGAAAAAATGTAAGGTTAAGCTAACATTCTTTTACTTTAAATGTTGTACTTTTAAGACCTATAATTAAAAGTATGAAATCTACATTTTATCTCTTCATTTTATGCTTTGCTATGCAAAGTACTTCGACTTGTTTGGCTCAACAAGTTTTTTACGGTAAAGAAGCTTCCGAAAAGTATCCATTTGCAACCCTTGTTCGATTGAAAGGGGAGAATAGAGTTCCCGATTATATTCAATTTAGTAGCGATTTGGCTATTAATGAGTCTCAAACGGTAGAATTTCTAAGAAAGGTTTTTAAGTTGTCATCTGATTACAGCTTCGAATTAGTGAAAGAAGAGCAAGATGATATGGGGCAAAATCACCAAATTTATCAGCAGTATTATAGAGAAGTCCCGGTTGAATTTGGCCGCTACAAAGCTCATTTTAAAGAGGGTCGCTTAACGTCCATAAATGGAGCGTTTTACACGAATATAAACCAAAGTGCAAGTCCTTCTATTGTTCCTGAGCTTGCTATTCAAGCTGCATTAAATAAGGTAAATGCCAGCACATATAAATGGGATATTATTCAAGAGGAAGCGCTTTTAAAAGCTGAGCGACAAGATATTTCTGCTACGTATTATCCAAGTCCTGAATTAATCTGGATTGCCACTAATTACACTAATCCTATATTTCAGTTGGCTTATAAAATGGATGTTTATGCCAATGAGCCCTTGAGTCGTCAAAATCTTTACGTTGATGCTCACACAGGACTGGTTATTTTTAGTACTGATCAAATTCATACCGCCGATAGCAATGGAGTTGCTGTTACTGCTTACTCTGGAAACCGAGCTATTGTAGCGGATTATTTTTCATCTCAATTTAGACTAAGGGAATCGGGTAGGGGAAATGGTATTCAAACGTTCGACTTAAATAATACGTCTAATTACGGCGCTGCGATTGATTTTATCGATGTAGATAATTTTTGGAATAATACCACAAACCAGGACCAATATGCTGGAGATGCACACTGGGGGGCTGAAATGACCTACGATTATTTTTGGCAAATTCATAACCGAAACAGCATTGATGGCAATGGCTTTGCCTTGAAAAGTTATATGCATTACAATACGAATTACAACAATGCTTTTTGGGACGGGCAGCGAATGACGTATGGTGATGGAAACGGAACTACATTTACTCCTTTGACCGCTATAGACATTACTGGTCACGAGATCGCACATGGCTTGACCTCAAATACGTCCAACTTAGTGTATGCCAATGAGTCTGGTGCTCTAAACGAATCTTTTTCTGATATTTTTGGTGTTTCTGTTGAATCTTTTGCTAACAACAATGCCCTAAATTGGGTGATAGGTGAAGATGCAACGCCGAGTGGTAACGGCATTAGAAGCATGAGCAATCCCAATGCTTTTCAAGATCCTGACACCTATCTTGGGACAAATTACTATACAGGAACTCAAGATAATGGTGGGGTTCACACCAATTCAGGGGTGCAAAATTTTTGGTTCTATTTATTGAGTATTGGTGGTACAGGAACCAATGATATCGGTCAAGCATACAACGTTACAGGCTTAGGAATGATAGATGCAGCGCGTATCGCATTTCGAAACAATACTTTTTATTTAACGCCAAATTCGGATTATCAGGATGCGCGTTTTTATGCTATTCAGTCAGCGATCGACTTGTTTGGCGCTTGCTCACCAGAAGTAATGGCCACCACCAATGCTTGGCATGCCGTAGGGGTAGGACAGGTGTTTTCGTACACGGTGAATGCTCAATTCTCAACTGCATTTCAAAATTATTGCCAGGCACCCGCTTTGGTTAATTTTAGCAATCAAAGTTTCAATGCTGGAACTTTTCAATGGAATTTTGGCGACGGTGGAACATCCACGGCTTTAAATCCCTCACATACGTATCAAAATCCCGGACTTTACACGGTTACGCTTATCGCAAGTGGCGGTGCTTGTGGATCTGACACTACCATTTTAGTAGATTATATCAATGTAGATCCCTCGCTTCCTTGTGCCATCACGATGAATCCTTCAGGGGCGAATCAGAACCAAAGTGCTTGTGTTGGAACCCTTTTCGATCCAGGAGGCGGTGCTGCCAATTATCAGGATTTGGTTACTAGCGAAATTACCATTGCACCTACCGGCGCTGCTTCGTTGACCTTGACATTTAGTGTATTTGATTTGGAGCCTAATTACGATTATTTATACATTTATGATGGTCCGTCGAATACGAGTCCATTGATTGGACAATATACAGGAAACACTTTGCCAAGCGGAGGCACCATTCAATCGAGTTTTGGTGCGGTGACTTTAAAGTTTTTCTCTGACACCTACGTTACCAATCCGGGTTTTGTGATGACGTGGGCCTGCCAAATTCCTACAGCTGAGCCAATTGCCGATTTCATGGCCACCTCAACGAGCAGTTGTTCTGGAGATATTTCTTTTCAAGACCAAAGTACCAACGGTCCATCTGTTTGGGCTTGGGATTTTGGGGACGGTGGAGTTTCCAACAGTCAAAATCCCCTTCACATTTACACCCAAGATGGCATTTACGATGTAACCTTAGTCGCCTCTAATGCTTTTGGTTCGGATACTTTTAGCATCAATCAATACATCACCATAGATCGACCAGACGCTCCAAGTGTAATTGGTGCTATTATTTGTACTCCAGATTCTGTTTCGGTAACAGCCACTGCTTTAGGTGATTTAAGCATTTGGGATGAAGAGTTTGGAGGTAATGTAGTTGCAACGGGAGGACTTTATACAAGTTACTTACAGCAGACAGATACCTTGTGGGCGGAAAGTTCCGAGGATCAAGCGGCGCTATATGTTGGTCCTGTAAATTCAAGTTTTGGTACAGGAGGCCAACACAATAATACCACAGTGCAATACATGATTTTTTCAGTGAATGAGCCATTGACCGTGGTATCTGCTTGGGTGAATGCAGCTGCTGCAGGAGACCGAACCATTACCTTGTGGGATGCTAGTGGGAACCAATTAGATTCTAGGTTTTTGAATATTCCTTCTGGTGGTTCTCGGATTTCATTGAACTTTCATTTAGATCCTGGTGTGGCTTACAGAATAGGAGGCTCCCAAATGAATCTTTACCGAAACAATGCAGGAGCGATCTTCCCTTATCAATTACCCGGTTTATTGTCAATTACAGGGTCAAGTGCCGGTGGTGCTTTTTACTATTATTTTTACGACTGGGAGGTGGTGAAAGATCCTTGTATCAGTCCGCGGACACCGATCTATTTAATCATGGATGAGGTGCAAGCATCAGCTGTTATAAACACTACTGGCATGACTGCAAGTGTTTCAGTGAATAATTCTCTAAATGCAAATGTTTATGCATGGGATTTCGGTGATGGGACTACCGCTAGTAGTGAGTTGCCAAGCCATACTTATTCTTTGCCAGGAACCTACTCCGTAACACTTGTAGCTTCCAACGACAATTGCAGCGATACCCTGGTTTATGAGGTAAATCCTGATAATGCAGGTTTGGTTGATTTAACGAGCTTTATGGTCGAATTGTATCCAAATCCGTCCAGTGCGATGGTTCATGTAAAAACAAATTTGGCATCCATAGAAAAAATTCAGGTTTTTGAATCTTCTGGTCGCTTAACACTATCAAGAAATGGCCAGGGTTCTGAGATTGATGTGGACGTTTCAAAACTGCAAAGCGGCAACTACGTATTTAAAATTTATACGACAGAGGGCTTACATGTTCGTTCGTTTGTGAAGATGCCTTAACATTAGCGGTAGAAAATAACTTCGTCACTTAATTCACGCACCATTTTAAAAAGTTCATCCTTAAATGTTTGTGGATCATACGTTCCTTTTTCAATTAATCGAAGTTTATGTTCCCATTGTCCGGTGAGCTCTGGACTTTTTAATAGATCACTTTTTATAACATCAATTAAAGACATCCCTGTTTCTGTGGCGACAAGATTCTTTTTTTTCTTTTCAATGTATTTTCGTTTGAAAAGCGTTTCGATAATATTGGCACGTGTTGATGGCCTGCCAATTCCGTTTTCTTTCATTAATTCTCTCATGTCCTCATTTTCCACCAATTTCCCAGCGGTTTCCATGGCACGCAATAAGGTCGCTTCCGTGTAGTATTTTGGAGGGCTCGTTTTTCCTTTATGAATCTCAGGGGTGTGAGGACCGTTTTCACCTTTTTCAAAAATAGGGAGGATCTTTTCTTCGGCTTCTTTGGGTTCTTTTTTTAATTCTTTGGCCTCCGCTTCGTCGACTTTTTCTTCTTTTAAATCATCGTATACTTCTCGCCATCCCTTTGTAATAATTTGCTTTCCAGTCGCTTTAAAGACCAAAGCATCTACTTTTCCCAATACCGTAGTATTCGATACCTTACACTCTGGATAAAAAACAGCAATAAAACGACGGCAGATTAAATCGTAAATTTTCTGCTCATCCATAGAAATACCTGAAGGGGCGATTCCGGTTGGAATAATGGCGTGGTGATCAGTTATTTTTTTATCATCGAAAATCGTTTTTGATTTTGGAATGGATTTCTGAAGTAAAACTTCTGTAAATCGCTGGTATTCCTTTAGATTTCCTAAAATACCCGGAATTTTTGGGTGCAAATCTTCCGAGAGGTAAGTAGTATCAACCCTTGGGTAGGTCACTAATTTTTTCTCGTATAAACTTTGAATTAGATTAAGTGTTTGTTCAGCGCCAAAACCAAATCGTTTGTTTCCATCCACTTGAAGGGAAGTTAAATCATACAAGCGTGGATTTCCTTCTTTTGCCTCTTTCTGTTCGAAAGAAGTAACTTCAAAGGGTTTATTTAGGAGATATTCCAGTCCTTTTTGGGCTTTGTCTAGAGATTTTAGTCGCTCAATTTGACATAAAAATTCCGTGTCGCGATACGTGGTTTTTAGTTCCCAATATTCTTCCGAATTAAACGCGTTGATTTCTTTTTGTCGGTTAACGATCATGGCCAAGGTCGGTGTTTGAACGCGCCCAACCGATAAGACCAACTTATCTTTCCCGTATTTTTTAGTGTACAATCTGGTTCCGTTTATTCCAAGCATCCAGTCACCGACAGCGCGCGAGTTTCCTGCAGCGAATAAATTATCAAAATCTTTTGAATCTTTGAGCTTACTGAATCCAGCTTTGATGGCCTCCTCGGTTAAGGAAGAAATCCAAAGTCGTTTGATGGGGACTTTACATTGTGCTTTTAACAGAACCCATCTCTGAATCAATTCACCTTCTTGCCCAGCATCCCCACAATTAATCACCTCAGAAGCCTTTGCAACCAATGCTTTGATGGTTTGGAATTGTTTTTCAACCCCTTTATCTGCTTTGATTTTTATGCCAAATTGCGCTGGAATAATGGGAAGATCTTCTAATTTCCAATATTTCCAAAGCGGATTGTAATCTTCAGGATCCTTTAAAGAGC
>Ga0208858_1000222_pt1 | contig 12058 bp, 8 predicted proteins | sample LakMenEpi16Nov12_FD_150704 | JGI IMG/M metagenome (GOLD analysis project Ga0208858, IMG submission 150704) | Freshwater microbial communities from Lake Mendota, WI - 16NOV2012 deep hole epilimnion (SPAdes) | ecosystem: Environmental > Aquatic > Freshwater > Lake > Epilimnion/Euphotic zone ...
CCCGGCGGGCAAGACCTACGACCAGCCGGTGATCAGCCTCGACATCCTGCCGACCGCGCTGGCGGCGGCGGGCGCGGAGACGCAGCCCGACTGGAAACTCGACGGCACCGACCTGTTACCCTTTTTGAAAGGTGAAAAAGAGTCGGCGCCCCATGACGCGCTCTACTGGCGCTTCCGTTTTCCCTCGACGAAGCCCGCTGAGAGTCGCTGGGCGATCCGTCAGGGGGATTGGAAGCTCGTGAAAAACGGCACCGCGCCCGTATCGCTCTACCACCTCCCCACGGACATCGGTGAAACCCGCGATCTCGCCGCCGAGCAGCGCAAGCGTGTCGCCAGGCTGAAGCAAGCCTATCAGGCCTGGGACGCAGAGAACCAGGATCCGTTCGGAGGGGATGCCACTGCCGCCAAGCCCGAACTCACCAAGGACGGCCATGACGCCAAAGTAAGCTTCTTCCCCGCCGAGATCCGCATGGAATGCACCGGCAACGACCCGCAGCTCATTCTCAGCGACATCCCGGCTGCCGCCACCGGACCTTTCACGCTCGAGTTGAAGATCAAATCCACCAGCAATGGCCCGGGGGAGATCTTCTGGAGCACCGCCGCGCAGCCGCAGTTCAACTCCGCGCAAAGCGAGAAGCTCGACATCCGGCATGGTGCTGCGCAATGGCGCGACTACGCGGTGAAACTGCCCGCCGTCACGCCCGCGCTCACGCACTTGCGGCTCGATCCCGGCACCGCGCCCGGCCTTGTCCGCATCGCGCGCTTCGTGCTCAAGGACGCCGACGGCAAAGTCATCAAAGCCTGGGTGGGGGCCGCCGCGGCAGCAACAGCCCCGCCCGCAGGCTCAAGGGCGGACCATCTCCAACTCGCCGCTTACTACTTCCCGAACTGGGGACCGATGCCGCATTCCGAATGGAGATCACTCAAGACGGCAAGGCCGAGGTTCGAGGGACACGCCCAGCCAAAGGTGCCCCTGTGGGGTCATGAAAACGAGCATGATCCCACCGTCATGGCGCGCAAGATCGATGCCGCCGCCGACCACGGCCTGGATGCGTTCATCTTCGATTGGTATTACTACGATGCCGATGACCGTCGCGCCGCGAAGTCACCGCATTACAGTCCGGATGGATCGCGCTACCTGCACACCGCCCTGGAGCGCGGCTACCTCGGCGCCGCCAATAAAGATCGGATCAAGTTCGCCATCATGTGGTGCAATCACGACATCTACCCCAACGCCCAAGGAGCCGTCACACCGGAGACCTTCGAGCGCCTGACGGACTACGTGATTGAGACCTATTTCAAACAGCCCTCTTATTGGAGCGTCGACGGTCGTCCTTATTTTTCCATCTACGATATCAAGACCTTCCTTCGGACCTTCGGAGACGACCGTGTCAAAGCAGCAGCGGCGCTGGCCCGCTTTCGGGAGAAAGTAAAAGCCGCAGGCTTTCCCGGCCTGCATCTGAACGCCGTGCTCTTTGGCTTGGGAGGAAAAGAAAGTCCTGCCGTCATCCAGGCGCTGGGACTGGATAGCGTGACCACTTACACCTGGATTCACCACTACCCGCTGCCGGGCTTTCCCAAGACCGACTACGCCACCGCTGCGAAGGGCTATTTTGATGCAGTGACCGCAGGCGGCGCCTGGAATGGCCTGGAGCAGCCAGCCTCCGCCCTTCCCGTGCCCTATCATTTGAATGTCTCCATGGGCTGGGACAGTTCTCCGCGTTGCCCGGCGGATGCGGATTGGATGAACACCAGGCGCGGCTACCCCTTCGGGCCGGTCATCGTCAACAACACACCGGATCGCTTTCGCAGCGCCCTGCAGCGCGCGAAAGAACTCACCCTCAAGCACCCGCCCGGCGCCCGCATCATCACCCTCAATTCCTGGAACGAATGGGGAGAGGGCAGCTACCTGGAGCCGGACACCGTCCACGGCTTGAAATACCTGGAAGCCGTGCGGGAGGTCTTCGGCCTATCCTCCCCCCGACCTCAAGCTGAGCAGAAACCACTGCCAAAAAGATGAATTCCACCCTCACGACTGCCTACGTCTTATTGAAATCAGCCTGGCAGGCTGTCTTCCTGCGGTCGGCTTTCATCGCCTTCCTGCTCGCGCCGCTGGCGGCGTTGCACGCCGCCGACGCACCGAAGCCAAAGCCCAACATCCTTTTCATCCTCACCGAGGACCAAGGAGCGCACCTCAGCTGTCTCGGCACGGCGGGATTGCAGACGCCGCACATGGACGCGCTGGCGAAAACGGGCACGCTCTTCCGTAATGCCTTCGTGGCCTATCCGGTGTGCTCGCCCTCGAAAGCCTCCATCTACACCGGATTGCACAACCATCGCTCCGGCATCCTCAACAACACCGTCAACTATCACATCACCGCCTCGAAGCTGACGCCTGCGCAACGCCAGAACCCGCTCTATCTCCGCAACCGCATCGCGGCGGACATCCCGACGCTGACGGAGCGGCTGCGCGACCTCGGCTACCATCAGGCCGTCACGCACAAGCTGCATGTCGCGCCCGTGGAGAAGTTCCCGTATGACGAGTTCCTGCCCAACCCGGACGGCCAGGTGATGCAGCGCTTCCTCCAGCGCGCCGCCGCGAAAGCCAAGCCGTGGTTTCTCCTCTACAACATCCCGAACACGCACCGCCCCTACCCGAACAGCGACAAGGTCAAAATCCGCGTACAGCCAAGCGTGGTGAAACTGCCGGCCTTCCTGCCCGATACGCCGGTGGTGCGCCAGGATTGGGCGGAATACCTCGCAGGCATCGAGCAAGCCGATGCGCTCGTCGGACAGGCGATGGACACGCTGCGCGCCTCGGGCCAGTTGGACCGCACGATCATCGTCTTCCTCGGAGATCACGGCCCCACCTTCCAGCATGGCAAAATGACGCCCTACGACCTCGGCTTGCGCACGCCGCTCATCATCGCCGGACCCGGCATCCGGGCGGGACGCACCGATGCGCTCGCCAGCGAACTGGACCTCATGCCCACGTTGCTCGATCTCGCCGGAGCCGAGGTGCCGCGCGGACTGCACGGCATCTCCCTGCGCGGCGTGCTGGAAGACCGGGCAAACCCGCCGCGGCACGATTTCATCGTCGCCGAGATTTCCCATCGCGGCAACCTGCCGAACGACGGCATGCAGGAACGCGCGATCTTCGATGCGCGATGGAAATTGATCTACCGCGAGAAGACCGATCCACCCTGGCGCCAGGTGAATGCCGACAGCAAGCAATGGCCCACATGGGGTAACCGCACCTACGCCGAGACCGTGCGCGTGAAGGAGCAGTTCCCCGAGGCCTTCCGCGTCCTTGCCGGCTTGGACCCGCAGAACCTCGGCGGCAACGTCCCGGCGCTCGAACTCTACGACCTCCAGTCCGACCCTGACGAACTGCACGACCTCGCCTCCCGCCCCGAGCACGCCGCCCAGCGCGACCGTCTGTATGCCGCGCTCCGGCAGTGGGTCCGCGACACTGCCGACACCGCCGTCAATCCACCGGCTACAGCCCAGCGCTGAATGACCATGACACACCCACGGCTCCTCCTCACCCACCCTAGGGCGCTGATGCGCGACAAACCGCGGCGCGCCTACGACAACGGCGACGAAGGAGAGAAAGTGTCCGTCGGTTTCAGCGGGCTAATCGCCGCCGGAGTCGAAATCAATGACGTAGTCGTGACCCCGACCCCCTGAGTCCGCCCTTCCCCTATAGTCCATACTCGATACTCCATACTCCCATGTGGCACGCCTCCCTCCTCTTGCTGCTCGCCGCCGTCCTCGGCGCGGCCGAAGAACCCCGACCGAACCTCATCATCATCAATATCGATGACCTCGGCTACGCCGACATCGGACCGTTCGGGTCCAAACTCAACCGCACCCCGAACCTCGACCGCATGGCCAAGGAGGGCATGCGCCTGACCTCCTTTTACGCCGCGCCGGTCTGTTCGCCTTCGCGCGCGATGCTCATGACCGGGTGCTACCCGAAGCGCGTACTCCCGACCCCGCACGTGCTGTTCCCGATGGCCGAAGTGGGACTGAACCCGGAGGAGACAACCATCGCCGAGACGCTCAAGGCCGCCGGCTATGTGACCGCCTGCGTGGGCAAGTGGCACCTCGGCGACCAAGCCGCCTTCCTACCTGGCGCGCAGGGCTTCGACTTCTCCTTCGGCATCCCGTATTCGAACGACATGGGTACCGCTCCCGAAGGCTCCAAGAGCGACCTCGGCAAACCCACCCCCAAGGACGAGCCGGTACCGGCGACCGGCAAGATGAACCCGCCGGAGACCGGCCTGCGCGGCAACGCGCAGCCGCCGCTGCCGATGCTGCGCGACGGCAAGGCGGTCGCGCGAATCCGGCAAGCCGAACAACAACGGCTCGTGGCCGACTACACGCAAGAGGCCGAAGGCTTCATCCGCCGGAGCAAAGATCGTCCGTTCTTCCTCTACCTGCCCCACAGCTCGGTTCACTTCCCGCTCTACCCCGGCGAAGCTTGGGCGGGCAAATCCCCACACGGCCTCTACGCTGATTGGGTGGAAGAGACCGACTGGTCGGTCGGCCGCATCCTCGACACTTTGCGTGAGCTCGGCCTCGACCGCCGGACCCTGGTCGTGTTCACCTCGGACAACGGAGGCACGGCCCGCGGCAGCAATGCACCGCTCAAGGGTCACAAGGGAAGCACCTGGGAAGGTGGCGTGCGCGCTCCCACCATCGCCTGGTGGCCGGGACGCATCCCCGCCGGGACGAGCAACGCCGCCATTACGGGCATGTTCGACCTCCATCCGACTTTCGCTCAATTCGCCGGCGCGAAACTGCCTGACCGAAAACTCGACGGGCTCGACCTCTCTCCTTTGCTGCTCGGGGTCGACGGAGCCAAGGGCCATGAGGAGTTCCTTTACTACCGCGGCATGACCCTCGAGGCCGTCCGGGTCGGGCGCTGGAAACTGATGCTCGAAGGCGCCAACGCGCCCTTCCGCGCCAAGCAACCCAAGAAGGAAGCCCCGCAGCGCCTCTACGACCTCGAGGCGGACATCGCCGAATCCACCGACGTCGCCGCCAGCCACCCAGACATCGTCCGGCAGCTTTTGGCCCGCGTCGCCGCCGCCGATGCCGACCTTGGCCTCCTCGAGGCGGGGCCCGGCGTCCGGCCGCTCGGGCGCGTCGCCGACCCGAAACCGATCATCGCCGCGGACGGCAGCGTTCGTCCCGACGCCGTCGGACCAGCCCGCCGTTTTCCCTGACTCCTGACATGCGAACCACCCTCCTTCCCCTCCTCGCCTCCGCCCTGCTGCTCGTCGGCTGCGCCTCCGGCCCCCTGCTGGTCGAAGCCGAACCGCCCGTGATCGTCGCGCCCGACCTCAAGTCGCCTTTTGCCGAACCGTGGAAGATTCCCCATGGCGATTGGAAGCCCGTCGATGGCGTCCTGCGCATGACCGAGATCCCCGCGCGCAAGCACGTGCCCGTCCTCCAGCACTGGGTCGGCCTGAAGACCGCCGTGATCGAGCTCGAATACCGGCAAGACGTGCCCGCGATCTTCTACATCGGGTGCGACGCCGAAAAGCACGTCGGACGCGTCGTCATCTCCCCCGGCTCGGTCCATATCGCCGAAGACTCGGTCAAGCCGTCGCACATCCTCGCCCGCCTCCCGCTCCAGCCCGTCAAAGGCCAGTGGCGTCACGTGCGCGTCGAGTGGACCGGCGACCGCATGGCCGTCCGTATCGACGGTCAGGAGCTGAGCGCCCAGCACCCCTTCCTCGCCACGCCCAAGACCCGCAGCTGGATCGCCGGCGGCAAGTCCGCCGAAGTCCGCAATCTCGTCATCAAAGGAGTACCGCAGTGAGAACCCTCCTCGCACTGCTACTGACAGCGCTCTCGGCGCACGCCGCCGAGCCTAAGGTCATCCTTGAAGAGAAGTTCGACGCGGAACTCTCCAAGGATTGGTTCTGGGGGCTGGGCACCTGGAGCGCCAAAGACGGCGTACTGCGCGGCTTCGAATCGGGCGCCCGCCGCCATGGTCCGGTCAAGATGCACAAGCTGCCCCTGAAGGACGGCATCATCGAATGCGACTTTCGCCTCATCGGCAAGGCCAGCTTCGCCGGCATCATCTTCAACGGCAGCCAGGAAAGAGGACACCTCTGTCATCTCGTGATGACAACGAAAGAGCTCCGTATCCTCGCCCACCCTAAGAAGGGCGAGAATAAGGAACTCGCCAAGGTGCCCGTCCAGCTGTCCGCGGAGACCTGGCATCACGTGCGCATCGTCTTCAGCGGCGACAAACTGGAAGCCACGGTCGACGATCATGTCATCCGCGCCGCGGCTCCCTGCATAGCCGAAGAGAAACTCACTTTCGGACTCGGCGGCGATTCCGGCGGCCCGACCGGCGAGAAAGCCGGCGCCCTCGAATTCCGCCGGCTGCGCGTCACGTCGACCTCTCCTTGAATCTCCTTTCCATCATGCCTCACCGCCTCCTCACCCTCCTGCTCTTCCCGCTTGCGCTCATCGCCGCGGATAAGCCGAACATCATCCTGATTTACTCGGACGACCACGGCTGGGCCGACCTCGGCGTCCAAGGCTCGGACCAGGACATCCGTACGCCGCACCTCGACGCGATGGCGCGCGACGGCGTCCGCTTCACCCGCGGCTACGTCTCCGCACCCCAGTGCGTCCCCTCGCGGGCCGGCGTCCTCACCGGCCGCTATCAGCAGCGCTTCGGCGTGGAGGACAATAACAAGGGTCCGCTACCGCTCGCCGAACTGACCATCGCCGAACGCCTCAAGTCGGCCGGCTACGTCACCGGCCAGGTCGGCAAATGGCACCTCGACCTCGTCGGTGGCAAGAAGGGCGACAAGCTCCTGCGCTCGTCCAAGGAATTCATGCCCCACGCCCAGGGCTTCGATGAATACTTCCGCGGCGAACTCCGTCAGTATCTGGCCTCGCATGATCTATCGGGGAAGCCTTTCGCCGACGCTCCACACCTCGTGGCCGACAATCGTTTCCGCGTGGTCGTGCAGACCGAAGCCGCCCTGTCCTTCCTGGACCGACGCGCCGCCCAGCCGGCCCAGCCGTTCTTCCTCTACCTCGCCTATTACGCCCCGCACGTCCCGCTGGAGTCCCCGGAACCTTGGTTCTCGAAGACGCCCGCTCATCTGCCCAAGGAACGACGCCAGGCTTTGGCGATGATGGCGGCCATGGACGAAGGCATCGGCCAGCTGCGCGCGAAGCTCAAGGCGACCGGCCAGGATCAGAACACGCTCATCGTCTTCATCGGCGACAACGGCGCACCCCTCGGCAAATCCTGGGATGGCTCGCTCAACACGCCGCTTATCGGCCAGAAAGGCATGCTCTCTGAAGGCGGCATCCGTACGCCGTTCTTGGCCACCTGGCCCGCCCGCCTGCCCGCCGGCAAGGTCTACGATCAGCCTGTCAGCAGCCTCGACGTCGCCGCCACGGCCGTGGCCGCCGCGGGTCTGCCGAAAGCCCCGGAACTCGACGGCACGGACCTGACGCCCTTCGTCAGCGGACAGAATCCCGGCGCGCCGCATGAGCGTCTCTTCTGGCGCTGGGGCTCGCAGGCCGCGGTACTGGAGCACCCGTGGAAACTCGTCCGCCTCGGCGACCGCGAGGAAATGCTTTTCGACGTGACGCTGGCCGAAGGCGAGAACCTCGCCAAGAATCAGGCCAAGGCCCACCCGGAGATCGTGGCCCGCCTGCGTCAGGCGCTCAAAGCCTGGAGCGATACGCTCATGCCCCCCGGCCTCCCCACGAGCCTGGACCCGCATCATGAAGGCATGTTCGCGGAACACGGCGTCATCACGGCTTCCGCCGCCGTCGCGCGACGCAAGAACGAACCTGCCGACGGGATCCAAGGTTGGGTCTGCCGTAATGGAACGATCGCCGCCAAGGACGGCGCCCTGACCCTCACCGCCGATCCTAAGGCCGCGAAGAACGCCAAGCCCTTCCTCGCCAAGACCGGCATCACGCTCAACGGCCCGGTGACCGCCGTCATCAAGGCCGACGCCAAGGTCGCGTCGAACGGCTCGCTCAGCTGGCGCACCAAGGACCAGCCCGACTTCCTGCCCGCGAACCTCGTGCGGTTCGAGATTCCCGCCGGCGCCTCCGAACGGAGCATCACCCTGCCCGTCGAAGGCCAGGCCATCCACGTCCGCCTCAATCTCGGGGACCAAGCCGAAGGCCTGCGCCTCCGCTCCATCGAATTCCGCCCCGCCAAGGGAACGCCTGACCTGAGCGATTTCAGCACGGCCGCCCGCTGAGCCAAAGTCCCTCGTTAAGCACATTTGGCTGTCCACCCTACTCCGCGAGGGTAGTTTCGGGCTACCCCATGAATGCGCGCGCCCTCCTCGCCTGCCTCCTCGCGCTGTCGCCCCTGGCCGCCGCGGAGCGCCCGAACATCTTGCTCATCGTCGCCGATGACCTCGGTTGGTCCGACGTCGGCTGGCACGGGGGCTTCGGCAAGACCCCGCACATGGACAAGCTCGTGCGCGAGGGACGCGAGCTCGATCGCCATTACGTCCAGCCCGTCTGTACGCCCACCCGCGCCGCGCTCATGAGCGGGCGTTGCCCCGGCCGCTTCGGCCCGCAGGCGCTCAGCCCGAGCAACCTGCGCGCGCTGCCCCTCGGCACGACCACCCTCGCCTCGGCCCTCAAGGCCGCCGGCTATCGCACTCACCTGAGCGGCAAGTGGCACCTCGGCGCGCAACCGGAATGGATCCCGAACGCCTACGGCTTCGACACCAGCTACGGCACGCTCACGGGCGCGGCGGATCCGTGGACGCACAAATATCGTAAAGGTAATCCCTACGAGGACACCTGGCACCGCGACGGAAAAATCTTCCGCGAAGAAGGCAACGCCACCGAGCTCATCGCCGCCGAAGCCTTGAAGCGGATCGCCCAAGGCGGCGACCAGCCCTGGTTCATGTACGTGCCCTTCCACGCCGTGCACACGCCCGTCGACGCTCCCGATCGGTTCAAGAAGCTCTATGACGGCATTAAGTTCCACGAAGACCCCGTGAAGCATGAGTCGCGCCTCCGCATGGCCGCGATGGTCTCGCAGCTTGACGCCAAGGTCGGCGCGTTCATCGATGCGCTCGAGCGCACCGGCCAGCGCGAGAAGACCCTCGTGATCTTCACGTCCGACAACGGGGGCATCGAAGGCCTCCAGAACGCCTACGCCGGCACGGTCGCCGACTCGCCCTTCAACAGCGAAAACGACCCGCTCCGCGGCCAGAAGAACACGCTCTTCGAGGGCGGCATCCGCGTGTGCGCCTTCGCCAACCAGCCCGGCACGCTGAAGCCCGGCAAAGTCTCCGCCCCGCTTTATGTCGGCGACTGGCTGCCGACCCTCGCCGGGCTCGCCGGCTTCCGCCCAGAGAAAGATCCGCAGTGGGATGGACTCGACCGCTGGAAGGTCATCTCCGGCGATGAAGCCTCGCCGGCCGCCCGCACGGTCTACATCGCCCACTCCCAAGGCCAGGCTATGCTCCACGGAGACTGGAAGGTCATCCGCATGAAGAAGGGCGCCGCACAGCTCTTCGACCTCGGCCAAGATCCCTTCGAGAAGACCGACCTCGCCGCCACCCGCGCCAATAAGCTCAAGGAGATGCTTACCCTTCTCGAGGCTCAACTTGCCAAGGACGACAAAGTGATGCCCGCCGACCTCAAAGGCCTGCCTCACTGATCATGCGCCTACTCTCCGCCCTTCTGACCACGGCGGCCGCCATCCTGTCCGCCGCCGACTCGTTGCAGCCCTACGCCAGCGAAGCCGACGTACCGCGCGACGTCGTCTCGCTCTGGCGGGACGTCGACTTCCGCCGCGACCCCCTCGACGTGCGCGTGTTGAAAGAATGGAAGGAAGACGGCGTGGTCTGCCGCCACGTCACCTTCCTGGTCGGCAACTTCAAAGGAGCCCCGTCCCGTATCGCGGCCTTCTACACGTTCCCGGAAGGCGCCAAAAACGCGCCGGCCTTCGTGTGGGCCCATGGCGGCGGCCAGCGGGCCGAGCGGCGGCGCGGCGCCTATTTCGCGAAACAGGGCTTCGCCACGATCGACATCAACTGGGGCGGCAGGGAGATCGAACCCGGAGAGACGGAGAACACCGACTGGGGCAAGGTGGACCCGACGCAAGGTCCGCTGTTCTACCCGAAAGCCTTCCGCAGCGTGAAGCAGGACTTCCTGCCGGACCCGCACACCATCGACCCCGTGCTCAGCCCGCGCAACGGCAACTGGTACCTGCTCACCTATGCCGGGCGGCGGGCGATCACCTTCCTGGAGAACCAGCCGGAGGTGGACCCCTCCCGGCTCGGCTTCACGGGCTACTCGATGGGCGGCAACATCACCTCCTTCGCCGCCATCGATCCGCGCCTGCGCGCCGTCGCGCCCATGGTAGGGGGGACGGGCTTCGTCACCAGCCCCTTCCCCGGCATCCCTGACCCCGTTCCCGCCGGACATTACCGCGGCCATGCCGACCTCTTCGCGGCGACGATGGAATCGCAATCGTACTACCCGCACGTGAAGTGCCCCGTACTTCTCCTCACCGCGACCAATGACTTCCACGGCACCGTCGACCGCGCGTTCACGTGCCTGGCGCGTCTGCCGCACCCAGACTGGCGCATCAGCCTCAAGCTGCATTACAACCATTCCCTCGGACCCGAGCAATGGTTGCTCCTCAACCTCTGGTTTGACCGCCACCTCAAAGGTCAGCCCATCGAAATCCCCAAGACGGCGCCGACCAGCCTCACCCTGGCGGCGGACGGGAAATCGGCGGCCTTCGTCGTCACTCCCGACCAACCGGCGCGGCTGCGCTCGGTACGCATCCTCTACAGCCACGACCCCAATCCGCAGTCGCGATTCTGGAAGCAGGCCGACGCCGTGCGAGCAGGAGACACATGGTCCGCCCGGCTGCCCGCCCATGAGGGCCTTCCCCTGTTCGCCTTCGCCGATTGCGCCTATGGCCTCGAAGGCGTCCGCCAGGCCTTCGAAGGAAGCGCCGACGGCTTCACCCTCGCCTCGGAAGAAGCCGTGCATCTCCCGAAGACCTGGGATACCGGACGCCTCCGGGCGCTGGCCACACAGGACGAATTCAGCCCGGACTTCAGTCGCGACTGGGGGATCTCGCCCAGCGGCGGCCTGACCACTTACAAATTCCGGGATCCGGAGATGCGACTGCCAGGCGCCGACCAAGCCCTCCTCCTCAAGCTGACGCCGACTGACAAACGTTTCGGCGTGCGGCTGCGCGTATCCAAGAACCGATTCCTCACCGGCGTACGCGCTCCCGGGGAGGATTATGTCGCCAACGTGCTCACCCAACCCGGACAAGCCGAGGTGACCTTCACCGTCGCCGACTTCCACGGCGGCAAGGACGGTGAAAAATCGCCCATGAAGGACTGGGCCAATATCTCCACCCTGTCGCTGGAGATCATCGAACAGGGCCGCCCCTTGCCGCTGAGCGGTAGCCCGCTTACCAAGTCCCTCGATTGGATCCAGACCCCCGCCCGCTGAATCAATTACTCTCACCCAAACGACCCATGCGCCCACTCGCCCTCCTCCTCGCTCCGCTCGCGCTCGTCGCCGCGGACAAGCCGAACATCATCCTGATCCTGGCCGACGACCTCGGCGGTCGCGACCTTGCCTGCTTCGGTAGCAAGTATCACGAGACGCCCAACCTCGACCGCCTAGCCCAGCGTGGCGTGCGCCTGACGCAGGCCTACTCCGCGAGCCCGCTCTGCTCGCCGACGCGCTCAAGCATCCTCACCGGCCAATACCCGGCCCGCACCGGCATCACCGCGCCCGTCTGCCATCTCCCGACGATCCAGCTCGAGAAACGCCTCGCCGAGAACGATAACGGCAAAACCCGCGTGCTCGTCGCGAATTCGGTCACGCGCCTCAAGCCCGACTACCACACGCTCGCCGAAGCGCTCAAGGCCTCCGGCTATGCGACGGCGCACTTCGGCAAGTGGCACCTCGGACACAACATGAAGACGGGAGACGCTTACGAACCGCGCGACCAAGGCTTCGACCTGGACTGGCCGCACACGCCCAAGGCCCCCGG
>Ga0208858_1000223_pt1 | contig 12042 bp, 10 predicted proteins | sample LakMenEpi16Nov12_FD_150704 | JGI IMG/M metagenome (GOLD analysis project Ga0208858, IMG submission 150704) | Freshwater microbial communities from Lake Mendota, WI - 16NOV2012 deep hole epilimnion (SPAdes) | ecosystem: Environmental > Aquatic > Freshwater > Lake > Epilimnion/Euphotic zone ...
CCAGTTTAGCCAAAGCCGCATTGTGCATCAATGGTGAAAGGGAATGTGACACAGGATGTCCAATAACTCCCAAAAGTTGCGTTTTTCCAGTAATCATTTTTATCAACTTTTATTTATTCGTCATCTCATAATTTAATTTACCATTAAGCTTTTGTAGAAAATCAGTTTATTAAACTTACAGCAGTTTTCATGTATTTGTACCACAAGCTAATTTTTCTATTCCTTTCTTCCTTTGCGTCTTTGCGTGAGATATAAAATGTGGTTTATTTACCCGAAAATCGCTGTAATTCAACTTGCTGATACTAATTGTTCCTGTAAATCCAAACTGGACTTTTGAGGAAACTGCATTGTATGTAAATAAGCATATCTTCCCCCCAGGGTAATTAATTCCTCATGATTACCCTTTTCTATTACCTTACCTTTTTCTAAAACCACAATTAAATCAGCATTTTGGATAGTAGAAAGACGATGGGCAATAACTAAACAAGTACGATTTTTTAATAATACTTGTAATCCCTGTTGAATTAAATATTCTGATTCCGTATCCAGCGCAGAAGTAGCTTCATCTAAAATTAGAAATTGGGGATTTTTAATCAAAGCTCTTGCAATAGCTAAACGTTGTCTTTGTCCTCCCGATAACTTTACACCCTTTTCCCCAATTAAAGTATCATATTGTTGGGGTAAATTAATAATAAATTCATGAGCATGAGCAATTTTAGCCGCAGTTTCTACTTCTGCATTACTCACACCTGGTTTACCATAAGCAATATTTTCCTTTACTGTTCCATGTAACAATAAAGTTTCCTGAGAAACAATCCCCATTTGACTTCTTAAAGACTGTAAACTCACATCCCGCAAATCATAACCATCAATTAAAATTCTTCCTTCTTGTGGATCATAAAATCGAGCCGCTAAATTTGCTAAAGTGCTTTTACCAGCACCAGAAGAACCAACTAAAGCCACAGTCATTCCCGGTTTTATATCTAAACTAAAATTACTAATTACAGGTTGACTAGAAGTATAAGCAAATCCTACATTTTCCCAATTAATATTACCTTGTATCGGGGGAAGAGAAAGAGCATTTGGTTTTTCTTTAACTTCCGGTTCAGTATCCAAAGTTTGAAAAACTCGTTCCAAAGCAGTTGCACCTTTTTGGATGACGTGCATTACCTTACTAAACCGTTTTGCAGGTTGATTGATATGATTTAAATAAGCTAAAAAAGCCGTTAAATCACCGATAGTCATTCTTCCTTTCATCACCTCCCAAGAACCATAAGAAAGAATAGTAATATGGCCAAGATGATTCATAAAATCAATCACAGGTGAAAAACTAGAAGTCAACCGCACAGCACGAAGATTTACCTCCATATTTTGGCGATTATAATCAGAAAACCGATCAATTTCATAACCTTCATTTGCACAAGCTTTGATTAACTTAATATTAGATAAAGTTTCTTGGAGGTGATTATTAATTTCTGAATTTTGTTCCTGTACTTCTCGATAAACTCCCCGCATTCTTTTACCAAAAACTTGAGTTAGATAAACCATCACAGGTAAAGTGATTAAAATTAAAACCGTAAGTTGCCAATCTGCATAAATTAAATAAGTAACAATCACAAAAAATGTAACTGTTTCTGCCACAATTTCGGCAACTTCTGTAGTTACTAACTTTTCTAAAGCATCAACATCACGCATTACTCGCGTCATTAAAGTGCCTGTACGTTGATTTTCAAAAAAACTCAAGGACAGCCTTTGTAAATGTTGATATAATTCATTTCTGATATCATAAATAATTTGTTGTCCTACTAAAGACATTAGATAACTACGAGCGAAATTTAAACCCCCAATTAATAAAGCAATACCAGCAATTCCTAATCCCAACCAAGGTAATAAATCAAATCTTTTTTCTGGGATAACCACATCAATAATATAACGAGTGATTTGGGGAATAATTACTTGTACAAAAGAGAGAATAAAAATTGTGCTTGATGCTAATATTAGTTTTAATTTCTCTTGCCAGATATAGCTAAAAAACCGTTTATATAGGATAAAAGCTGAAGTCTCAATTTGAAATTCAGCCGGATTTTTTTGAGCAATTTGGCGAATAAAATTTGCTTGCACGGTTATTTATACTCCTTCGTAGGTTGGGTTGACGCAAGGAAACCCAACATCATTAATATTAAAACAAATCATCAAATGTTGGGTTGCGCTGTCGCTTAACCCAACCTACAGAGTTAAGCAGGTTTTTTCTTGGGTTTGTTCCTACTTCTTCCCCACCAAATTACAAAACCTGTAATAGATAAACCAGCGGAAATTACACCAACTAAGATATAAATAATTAGCATTATTAAACCTCCATAACTTCCGGTATGTAAAACATCCATCCAAGGTTTTATTTGTTCAACAATAGAAGTTTCAAAAAATCTTTCTATTTGCAATACATCACCTTGATACTGATTCATATAAACAAAACTTTTACCCTCTAGAGCAATTTCATGAGGTAACTTAAACCTGACTCTTACTGTTGATTTTGCATCTTTAGCAGGATATAAAACTGTTGGTTTACCTTCTGGTAATACATCTAAAGCTGTTTTCAGAAAATCATCTAAAGTTAAAGGTATAACATTAGTCGAAATCTGGGAAATAGGTTTTTCTATTTTGGTATTTCCAGTTAATAGATAACTGAGATTTTCTAAAGGTTTATGAAAAACCATGAAACTACCACTAGCAGCAATTAAAACTAAAAATATTGCCGCTACAACCCCACCAACCTTATGTAAATCATATTGTAAAATTTTAGCTTTAGCTTGCCAACGAATTTTCCAACCAACGGAAAACTTTTTCCAACCGTTCCATAACATGACACCAGTTATACTTAATATTAATAATAAAACTCCACACACACCAACCAAGAAAGAACCAATTTTACCCGCAAGTAAATGAGTATGTAATTGATTAATGATTTTAAAAAAAGGACTATCTTTTAAATAAATTCCTAACACTTCACCACTATAGGGATTTAAGTAAATATCCGTTTTGCCATTTCCTTTTGATTTGATTAATAAATGATAAGGTTCAGTTATTTGGGTAGGAATAGTTATCCATTCTAATTGAGCTTCAGGATATTGTTGATAGATAATAGAAGTTGCTGTTTGCAAAGAAACTTTTTCTCCTTGGGGGATAACTTGGTGTGTCGCAAGATGCAATATAGGATTTACTTGTTTGTCAAATACCAAAACACTACCAGTTAAACCGATGATGATAATAAAAACACCAACAATAACCCCAATAATTCTATGGGCAAATGCTGTATAGTTTCTCATTTTTGCTTCCTTATTTATGACAATTGTGGGCGTAGAATTCTCATTAAAGCTGGATAAGATTCTCTAGCTTTATTGTAAACTTTGACGATATCTCCCAAAGGTTTAGAAAGTAAATTTAAATTTGCCCAAAACAGCACTAAATCACCCGCTTGGATATCTTGAGGAACAATTTTTAAATGAAATACTGAAGCTAATATAACTATCACCAATAAACCAAACCAGGTTAATAAATCCATTAATATTTCCGTACCTGATTTAACTATTTCTAAGCGAATACTATGATGAAGAAATGATTCTTGGTGGGCAATTAATTCTAACTTCTTTGCTTCTTGAGTTGAAGCAGCAATATTTTCTTGAGCAGTGAGCATTTTCAAACTTGACTTTTGAATAAATTGCCCAAAAATGAAACCAATTAAAATCGGAGGAATAACCGCAATTAATAACGCTGGCAACCATGCGGGAGCTAAAGTTAATTGCCAAACAATTACAGAAATAGTCTGAGAAACAATTTTCCACCCATCTTTATGAATAATATCTAATCCTGGTTTAGCGCGGTTACAATGATAGAGAATGTGAGAAATATCTTCAGCATCTCTTTCTTTTTCTCGACGTTGCAAATAGGTTCTTTGCAAACAAATAATTAATTTAGTTTCATAGATTTTATCAATGAGTTTATCACCGAATTTAATTAAACCTAACCCAATTAATAAACCTCCAAAAACCACAATATAGTTAGTTAAGGATGAATTTAAATCAATACTACCTTTTTTTAAATCATCTACAACTTTCTTACCCATCCAAGCTAAACTAGGTTCAAGTGCAGAAACAACGATAGTCGAAATAATAGCAGCAGCTAACCATTGGGGATATGTTAATAAAACCTTTAACATATCTATAACTAAAGCAGAAAGTGAATTTTGTGTGATTAGTTTTTTCATTGATACCAATTTTATGTGAGACTAGACAGAATAATAATCATCCATATTTATCTGTGTTTATCTGTGTTTATCTGCGTTCAATTATTCTTAAAATCCGATTCTATACAGCTTCATTTTAATTTGGTATTACCTGGTAAAATTTGTCCATCAATTTGTAGAGAAATAACTTCTAAAACTGAACCATTGGGTGTGTTCATTCCCACCCCTTCAGCTTGAATTTGACTACCTTTTTTAGCAACTTTGTTTAAATGAACATGAAGATGTTTCGCAAAATAAACTTGTGTACCAGATGTTAAAATAGCTCCGCGAATTTCTCCTTTACCATTAATTAACCAATGTTGCACAGAATCATTAACATTAATATTCTGAAAATCGGCGATTTCTGGTTTTTTCTCCTTTTTCTGTTTAGGTTCTTTAGATAAAGAAGCCTTAGTTTCTAAGTTGGTAATTGTGTGAGTATCTATTTCTTGTCCATATACAGTAGGAGTACCCAATTTACCAACTACTTCTACAGAATCTCCTGGTTTAATAATGTTTATCAGTTGCTTACTTAAATGACGCGGTACTTTTACTTGTTTACCGTCTTTGAGTAAAAGTCCATCAACTAAACCTTCTTTGTTCATTAAATAAAGTTCCACATTACCCGAATGTTTAGTTTTAATTTCACCAGGTAAAATCCCTATTTTTGATTCTGAATTACACTATTAGTTAAGCGAAAAGCTAGGTAAGCATCTAAACTGTTTTCTCCTGCTTGGTTAGTAACTTCTGTTTTTCCATCTTTGAGTTCTCGATTTTCAAACCCAGGTAAAATATTGTAAGTTAAACCAAAATTTACCCCCCAGTTGGGAATAGTGTAATCAAAACCAAGGTTAGCTACATAACTAGGTTGTTCTTTAAAACGGCGAATTTGTCCACTGAGTTTATCTTCTACTTCAGAACCTAAAAAAGAAATATTTCCAAATAAAGTTAAATTGGGTAAACCAAGAAAAGGAGTGCGGGTTTGTGCGTCAAGACGTAAACCATAAATTTTCCCATTTCCCACATTTCTCGGTGATTGTTCAAAGCGGTTATTTTCAGAATTAAGATTTATTTCATTTTCGATTTTGTCATCAACCCAACGATAAAAAGCATTGACACCAAATGCACCAGTATTATTTCCCCAAGATTGCTCAATTCCTGTTTCTATACCTAATGATGTTTCTGGTTTTAGGTTAGGATTACCAACTGTATCTGGTTGGAGTAAAGTCCCATTTTTTGATTCTCGAAAAGGGATAAAATCATCAAATTTAGGACGACGAACTGTCCGTGCTAAACTTGTTCTCAAAACCGTTGTTGGTGTGACTAAATATTTGTGATGTAAGGAAGGATTAAATACAGTACCTGATTGTTTAACCTCACTGCTATCACCTGCGGTAGCTTTATTATCAATTGTTTCCATCCGTAAACCGGCTGTGAGGGTGTGTTTTTCACCTAAACGGATTTCATCTTGAACAAAAATATTAAGTTGATTTTCTTCGATAGAATAAACATCTTTTGCTCCAGTTTTTTCAACTATTGGTTTCAATGTTGGAGCTATTTCTTGTTCTGTGCCAATTTTCTTTTTTTCTCTATCACGGATACTTCCTTCTATTCCTAATGTTACTTTATGATTTTCCCAAGGACGAAAATTAAAACCCAAAGTTGCAAATAAATCTTGGTCTGATTTTCTTTCTTCTTCCCGTTTAATATTCGTAGTATTTTTGACAGGTTTTTTATCATCAATAGGACTACCAACAGCATTTTTAAAAGTTGTAGTTGTGCTATTGATGGTTTCTATCTTGTCTTTATCTTCATCGGTTTTTTGGAAAAATAATCCTAATTTCATATTACTGGTTGCACTCAATTCACGTTCCCAGTTACCACCTAAACGCCAACCAGTAATGGTTTTATCTTCATCAACATTCACATTGTCCTGTTTTAGTTCTTGTAATCTCCCACTAGGAGAAAAGAACTTCTGATTATTAACATTGCGGGTTGCGTCTTTTTCTTCAGTAGTTCGTAGAAAGAATGGTTCAAAACTGAGGGTATCTTGAGGAGAAATCCGCCAAACTAAGTTAGGAGCAATGCTAATATCTAAAAGACTCTTACTTTCAGTTTCCCGTTCTGTTTGGGTAGGACGATTCTGTAAATCCAAAGTTTGCTTAAATTTATTCTTGGGTGCTTCTCGTTGCTGAATTCCTGCGCTCAATAAATAACTAAAATCCCCTTGTTTATCTCCATAAAGTAAACTTAAACCACCAAATGGTCCCTTACTTTCTAAAGTTGTGCCGCTAACTGTTAAGTCAGCAACTCGACCATCTGGTGCTTTTTTGAGGATAATATTGATTGTCCCTGCTACACCTTGAGAATTTTGGGTAGCGGTAGGATTGCTGATAATTTCAATGCGCTCAACTAAACTAACAGGAATTCTGTCTACTTTAAATTCTCGGTTTTCTCCACCGTCAGGAAAACGTTGACCATTAATTAAAATTTGGGTGTATTCTTTCGGTAAACCCAAAAGTCTTACATCTTTATCTTCTCCCGGTGGACCTCCTAAAACTACACCTGGTTGACGACGCAAAACTTCACCAACTGTCCGATAATTAAACCGTTGAATTTCTCTTTGATCAAGAATAATTACACCTGTGGGTGATTGTTGTCTTTCTTCAATAAAGTTAACTAAAGGAGTACCCACTACATCTATTTCTATATCACCTTCTTGACTTGCAACTTCTGTATTTTCTGGTTCTGTATTCTCTGGTGTATCTTGAGTTAAGAACTTGGCGCTAGTTTGGGGAAGATTAATTTCCTGTAAGTTAGGAATTTGGCTTTCAGATTTGGTAGTCGTGATAGTGTTATTTCCTTTCTCTTCGGTTTCCTTGGCCGTAGCAGGTGTAGCAATGGCCGTGAATAGGAAAAAGGCAATTAACAGGTGGCTATTGAAAAAAGTCAGATTTGTCTGCATACTAGAAGATGAAATTAATTTTTTGATTTTTGAGGCAAGTTGGCGCTTGCCTTTTTTTGCTTTGGTAATGAAAAAACAAACTTTCTCAACTAATTGAACTTTGATTTCCCTTATCAGTTGGCGCTGACTGGGTAGATAAATATAGCATTGACTTCCATGACTACTAAATTACTTTAGTGGTTATGGCTCTTGAAATAATTTTAGTTGAGAGTTATTAGCAATAAACTTAACATGATTAGGTTAGAAAAAGCAATATTTTAGAATATTAAGAAATGTTTAATTCTCCTATCTTTAGATATAAACTCATGAAAAATATTCCTTATTCAAATTTGAATAAAGACAGATTTGTAGAGATATTTTAAATACCTCTACTGTTGCATTTAATTAACTTTAGTTGCTGGTTTTAATGGTGCATTTGGGTTAAGACTGCGGAAATATAAACCACCAATGACAATCCAAAATAGGATATATGCTACAGCTTGGACTAGATACAATTTTTGGTTATATCCAAATAAGGTTTTTAGCAAAATTCCCGGAAATTGTTTATCGGGTAAAATGTCTCAAAAATCCCAAATTTGGAAACCTAAAACACAAGCATTATTTCCTCCTTGACAAATATTCAGAGCATTTATTTTGTTAAAAGCTGTGACAGCAGCATCAAGATGGCGGAGAGCAGAAATTACTAAACCGGAAACTATTGTTAATAGTAATATCCCCATCCATTGAAAAAATTGACTGAGGTTAATGCGGATACTCCACTTAAATAGCAGCATTCCTATTAACACTGCTATGGTTAATCCTCCTATTGCTCCCAGCACAGGTATTAAGCCTGATTGAAATTGGGCAACAATAAATAATGCTGTCTCTAAACCTTCTCGAAAAACAGCAATAAAGATTAAGCTAAAAATTGCCCAAGCTGCTTTTTTATCTTCATTTAAAGCAGTTTTTACAGAGGTTTGAATTTCAGCTTTGAGGAATCTTGCTTGTTTTGTCATCCAAATTAACATCCAACTAAGCATAGAAATTGCTATTAACCCTAATCCCATTTCAAACAATTGCTTGAAAACTGGTGCATAGAGTAAATCAGATGTTTGTAATCCTTGAATACTTAAATTGAGAATTAACCCAACTCCAAAACTAGCTATTACCGCAGTGATAACGCCTAAATATATCCAGCGGTGTAATTTTTGTTGTTGAGCTTGCTGTAAACAAGCAAAGACAATTCCCACCACTAAAGCGGCTTCTACACCTTCACGTAAGGTAATGAAAAAAGTCGGTAATGCAGCACTCCAATTCATAGGACATTAATTAGCTTTAATAGCAGGTGGTTCTATTTGCTTAGTTACCACAGGTTTTTCTTTATGTCCATGTTTCTTGGATTTTTTGGGATGATGTTTTTCTGCTTTGTCTTTTTTCTTTACAGAATCAGTTGGTTTCTTTTTGGTATTTGTGTGAGCTTTGGAGGATTTTACAGAATCAGTTGCTTCTTGTTTGGTATCTGTCTGCATTTTCGAGGATTCTGCCGTATCAGTTGGTTTCTTTTTGGTATCTGTGTGAGCTTTGGAGGATTTTACAGAATCAGTTGCTTCTTGTTTGGTGTCTGTCTGCATTTCAGAAGATTCTGCCGTATCAGTTACTTCTTGCTTGGTGTCTGTCTGCATTTCAGAAGATTCTGCTAAAGCTTTAGCAGGTAAAAGAATTGCAGCACTAAGCGCAGTAGCGGTAATACTTAAAAATGCTCTCCGATACATAGGATATGACTTTAATTTTGTGAATATTAATAGTGTTGCAGATAAAAATAACAGAAAAATAACAAGGGACTGATTTCTAGAAATTTCTCTTTCTTTGTGCCTTTGCGCGAAACCAACCTTCAGTATGGAATAAAAATCTAAACAGCAGGTAATTCAATTTGAAAACAAGAACCTTCACCAAGGGTACTGCTAACAGTAATTTTACCACGATGAGCTTGAGTAATTTGTTGAGCGATCGCTAAACCCAAACCAAAACCACTATATTGTCTATGACTTTGACACCGATAAAACTGCTCAAATATATAAGGTAAATCTGCACTCGGAATACCTGTACCATTATCCACAACTTGAATAATTACACTCCGAGATAACCTAATTAATTTTAACTCCACCGTACCACCAGTAGGAGTATATTTAATCGCATTACTTAATAAATTTAATATAGCCTGACGTAACAAATCCGGTTCAACTGCTAATATAACCTTGTGACTAGGAAAATCAAGTTTAAAAATTAATCCCTTATCTTCACAATAAATAGATTGTTCTTCAACTAAAGTCTGCAAAAATTCTACCAAATCAATTTCTTTTAATATTTGTGCATTTAGCACACCCTCATGACGTGCCAAAAATAATAAATCACTCACAAGATTACTAATAGCTTTCGTAGTTTTAATGATTATTTGTAATCGAGAAACAGCCTCAGTATTACTTTCCTCCGTTGACATTAAACCTAACTGAGCATGACTTAATATCTTAGCCAATGGATTTCTTAATTCATGGGAAGCATAAGCAGTAAACCGATGTAAATGTTGATATGATTCATAAATAGGCTGCATAGCCAAACCGCCTAAAAACCAACCAGTAAGACCGATAGCTACTATTCCTAACGGTACACCAATTGCCAAAACAAAACATAATTGAGTTAATGTTTCCTGTACCGTAGTTAAAGGAGAAGCTATTTGTAAATAACCAATTAATACCCCATCTTGAAGTACAGGTAATGTCACTTGACGTAACCATAACTTTGATATTTGTAAAGTCTGAAAACCTGGAGTAATCTTAACCAATATAGGTGGTTTTTCTCTCACAAATCTGACTAACTTACCCTGGGAAGAGTACCAACGAGCATAGGCAATTTCATCTTCTAATCTTTCTATAAATAAAGTATTACTGCCTAAAAGTGGCACATCATCGAGTTTAACTCGCCATTGACCTTGTTGTAAACTATAGCGAATTCCCGCAGCCATTACCCGGCTTTTACTATAAAGTTGTAAATCAAAAGCTTGCTGACGATCTTTAACAACAGCAACATAAATTACACTAGCAAATATTACCAAAATACTCCCCATTGAGAGAGTAAACCACCATGCTAAATTGCGACGACTACGATCAAATAAGTTAGACATTATCGGTTAAACGATATCCTAAACCATAGACAGTTTCAATCAACTTTTCTGCTCCTATTTGTTGTAACCGCTGTCGCAATCTTCTGATTTGTACAGTAATAGCATTAGTACCTAATTCTACATCCCATGTCCATAATGATTGCTCTAATTGATCACGACTTAAAACTTGATAAGGATGACGAAAAAAATATTCTAATAATTGACATTCACGCACAGATAACTCTACATTTTGATTTTGTCGTTCTATTATATGAGTATCTAAATTCAATTTTAAATCAGCAAATTGTAAAATTTGATCTTGCCAAATAGGGCATCTTCTTCCCAAAGCTCTAACTCTGGCCAATAACTCCCGCATATCTACAGGTTTAACAAGATAGTCATCCGCACCAGCATCTAATCCTTTGACTTTATCAAGAATACTATCCTTTGCAGTCATAATTAGCACAGGAGATGTGTTACCTATGTGTCAGTAATGTTGGCAAATTTGAATACCACTGCCTTTAGGTAACATCCAGTCTAATATCAATAAATCATAATCTTTTTCAGCTATTAAACTGGTTGCCAATTCACAGGTACCCACCCCGTCAACAATATAACCAGCCCTGGAAAGTGCTGTATTCACTGGTTCTAGGAGTTCTGGATCATCCTCAACTACCAAAATTTTCATAAGGATTGTCAACAATTTACACTCTAGATTAGGAATATTCTATTACAATAATGCTAATTATTTGCAATAAATATAGATTATGAGTAAAAATAATTTTCTCGTCATCCTTTGGAGACGTGTCAAAACAAACCCCGTTGCATCGCCTTTGGTCGGTTTAGGATTAGCATTTTGGCTACCATTACCCCTCATTGGTTTAAGTATTTGGTTTGGGGGAAAAAGCGTTGCTAACCAAATGCTAAGTTATCAATATAATACGCAATCATACTTAGAAGCGAACTACCAAGTTAAAGTTAAATTATCTGTAGCTGTCATTGCTATAAAAGCAGAAATTAAGGAGAAGGGAGGATTTACTAAAGTAATCGTTAAGACAGCAGACTCCGCAATTAAAACTTTAGAACTGGAATTACCGACTACAGATATTGCAGCTTTAGAAGCAGGAATTACCAAAGAATTAGGATTAGATATAACTACAGTTAAACGTCTGACTCGTTATCAATTTGTTGATTAATTGCGCGATTGACAAATAAAGCCCGATAAACAGATTCACCCCTGTTCTAGTTTGTCAAGGGGTAAGTCATAAATTATAATAAAAATTAACTTAATATTTCTTGGCAATATGCAAACAAGTATCACTCCTTCTACAAATCCGATTCCTGGTCAATATTGGCAATGGCGCGGACACAACGTATACTATGTCCAATCAGGAGCAGTACAAGCCCAACGTCCACCCTTGCTATTGGTACATGGTTTTGGTGCTTCCACAGACCATTGGCGCAAGAATATCACAGAATTGAGTGCAGATTTCCAAGTATTTGCCATTGACCTCTTAGGATTTGGGCGTTCCGCAAAACCTAATTTACAGTATAGCGGTGACTTGTGGCGCGACCAACTCCATGATTTTATTAGTGAAGTGATTGGTCAAAGGACAATTTTAGCAGGTAATTCTTTAGGTGGTTACGCTTGTTTATGCGTTG
>Ga0208858_1000225_pt1 | contig 11974 bp, 6 predicted proteins | sample LakMenEpi16Nov12_FD_150704 | JGI IMG/M metagenome (GOLD analysis project Ga0208858, IMG submission 150704) | Freshwater microbial communities from Lake Mendota, WI - 16NOV2012 deep hole epilimnion (SPAdes) | ecosystem: Environmental > Aquatic > Freshwater > Lake > Epilimnion/Euphotic zone ...
GGTGATGCTAATGATAAAATAAGCCCGTATATGGAGCCATTGTGGGATAATTTGAAATTTATAAAATCCCAATTTGGGGAGAATGAAAAGAAACATAAGGCTATTGTTGAAATGCAGGAATCCGGAAAAATAATCATTACCCCCTTAGCTTTCATTCGTGGTCGAAGCCTATCTAACATCATGTTTATTGTAGACGAGGCACAAAACCTTACACCGCATGAGGTTAAAACCATAATAACAAGAGCGGGTGAGAATACTAAAATTGTGTTTACTGGCGATGTTCACCAAATTGACACGCCATACCTTGATGAAAATAGTAATGGGCTCGCATATTTAATCGATAAACTAAAAGGACAGGCACTATTTTCACATGTTAAACTAGAGAAAGGAGAGCGATCTGAATTGGCTAATTTAGCAAACGAATTACTCTGATTCTTTTAATTCGCCGTCTTCTATTTTAATCACACGGCCTTGAAATTTTTCAATGGTCGTAATGTCATGACTAGACATTAAAATCGCAGTGTTTTCTTCTTTGGCTAGCGCAAGTAATAATTGCATTATTTCTTCAGATGTTTCCGGATCAAGATTCCCTGTTGGCTCATCTGCTAAAATAAGTTGGGGTTTGTTTAATATTGCCCGCGCAATAGAAACGCGTTGTTGCTCGCCCCCAGAAAGCGCATGAGGAAAAACATTTGCTTTTTGTTCAACGCCAACGAGTTGCAAAACACTAAGCGCGCGGTTATGAATTTTTTCCTTGTCCTTCCATCCTGTAGCCCCTAAAACAAAGTACATGTTTTGAATAACCGTTCGATCCATTAATAATTGAAAGTCTTGAAATACAATTCCTATTTTTCTTCTTAGAAACGGAGCGTCTTTCGTTGTTATCCTTCTTAAATTAAAACCTGCAACAACCCCTTCGCCTTCCTTTAATGGAATTTCTGCGTAAAGCGTTTTTAATAAGCTGCTTTTTCCACTGCCTGTTTTTCCAATCAAATAAGCAAACTCTCCTTCTTCCAAGGAAAGCCAAACATTGTCCAATACCAATTGATCTTGTTGATATATTTTTGAGTTTGAAAGGGTAATAACGTTTGCCACTGCTTTTTTTTTTACAAAGGTGGATATCCTATTCATTACTATTTAACCTTGAGCACTTTTATCTTAACACGCTTAAGTTTATAACTTTTAATGACTTCTTCGTTGCTAGGAATATGGTGCTGTAACTTTGTTCTTGATGAAAAAGACGCTTTTAATACTTTTTACTGCATTTATTGCTTCGCTCACTAATAATATAACTGGGCAAACAACCACGAAATATGACAATCCATATTCCGTGTATTATCATGCCGAAGAACTATTCGAAAAGGCGCAGTTTAGTGCTGCAAGGGAAGAATTTAATAATTTTATTCTCTCCGGTGTTGAAGAAAGCGATCCCTTTCTTTCAAAAGCATATTATTATAAAGGACTGTCCGCTTTAGAATTGTTTCATGATGACGCTATTTCATTGCTTGAGGCTTATAATGTACGATACCCTGAAAATGTTAATAGGAATGTTATTTCCTTTAAAATTGGAAATTATTTTTTTCAAAAAGAAGATTTTGAAAATGCCGTGGTCTGGTTTGAACAAGTTTCAATGGATGCGATTGATACTAATAAAAAAGAAGAGCTATTATTTAAACACGGCTATTCTGCTCTGCAGCAAGGTGACCGTTTAACCGCACTCCATTCATTTAGAGATGTTAAAGATGGAACGACTCAGTATGCTACACCGAGCTTATATTTCTTTTCTCACCTTAGCTACCTTAATGGCTCACTACAAGTTTCGTTGGATGGTTTTGAAAAACTAAAAGTTGACCCCGCCTATTCAGGCGTCGTTCCTTATTATATTATTCAGATCTATCACAAACAAATGCGTTTTCAAGACGTAGTAAATTATGCCCCTACAATTCTAGATTCTACGTCTCTTACTGATGTTTCTGATGTTTACCATTTATTAGGTGATGCACATTACAAATTAAACCAATACAAAGAGGCCGCGCAGTATTTAGAAATATATTACCAAAAAGCCAAAACGACTCGGGAGGACGATTATCAAATTGCCTATTCCTTGTTTCGTATTGCAGCGTACGAAAAAGCAATAAAATATTTTGATCGTGTCGCAAGGGTTGATGATAGCTTGGGCCAAACAGCGATGTATCAGATCGCAGATTCTTATCAAAACCTTGGTAAATTGTTGCCCGCACGAAGCGCCTTTTACCGCGCATCCGAAATGACTTCAAATGTAACCATACAAGAAGACGCATTGTATAATTTTGCCGTTTTATCGTTTAAAGTTGATATCAATCCTTATGATGAATCAGTTAAGGCTTTTGAAAATTACCTTAGAAAATACCCCAACTCCAAACGTAAACAAGATATTTACCAATGCCTTGTTAATGTGTATTCTAATACTAGTAACTACGAAAAAGCACTAGAATCATTAGATAAACTACCCTCCATTGATAGCAAATTAAAAGCTGTATACCAAACCATAGCATACAATTATGGTGTTGATTTATTTCAAAAAACAAAATATCTTGAAGCCATTGCCAGTTTTGGACTTGTTAGTAAGTACGCTATTGACCCTCAGCTCATTGCCCTTGCAAAGTATTGGCGAGCAGATGCTTTTTATCGCTTAGAGAAATATACAGAATGTATTGCTGAATACAAGTTGTTTTTGGGTTCGCCAGCATCTAATTCTTTAGATGAAAAAATAGATGCCTATTATAATCTAGGCTATGCCTATTGGAATAAAGAACAATTAAATGATGCCATTGACGCCCTTCAAATCTACCTACAAGGGAATCCAAAAAACAAAGATAAAAAAGTGGATGCTTGTCTTAAATTAGCCGATGCTTACTATACCAATAAACAAAATGTACTTGCTATTAAATACTACAAAGAAGTAATTGACCTTAAATCAAATTTGACAGACCGGGCGACTTATTACCTAGCTAAAAGTTATGGTTATAATGGACAATTACAGCTTAAAATTAGTACGATGCTTAGCCTAATAAGCTCGTTCAAAGACTCTAAATATATTATGAATGGGATGTATGAGCTCGCTCTTTGCTATAAGTCTAGTTCAGAATATGACCCTGCACTTACCTATTTCAGAAAATATTTAGCCGATTACCCCTTGTCGACTTTAGTAATTGATTGCCGCCTTGAAATTGCAGACATACACTATAAAAAATGGGAATATGCACAGGCGGAGTTGGACTTTAAAATGATTTTAACAGAATACGGAAATGTGCGTGACGTTTGCGCTGTCGCTGTTAAAGGATTAATGGATGTTTATATCGCCATGAAACTTCCTGAGAAAGCCTCAGATTTGGCTGATCAATATGCCTGCGCAAATGTTTCTCCCGATGAAAAAGAAAATCTTTTTTATAATCCAGCTTTGCAAAGTTATGTTGATAGTAATTATGTAGAAGCCATTCCCAAATTTTCTAATTATTTAGCCAAATTTCCTGCAGGAAGGTATGTCGATGAAACACATTACTTTTTAGCAAATTCTTACTTCAAAACAAAAGATACAATTAATGCTGTAAGCCAATACGAACTTTATTTAGGAGGAAATAATGGAGCATATGCTGAAGTCGCTGCTTTTAGAGTTGCTGCATACTATTATAACCTTAAAGATTATGTAAACGGGATTAAATACTACCAAAAGCTGGATCAAATTGCTACTAAGGCTAGTAATATCTTTGCGGCAAAGCTCGGACTAATGCGTTGCTATTTTCTCAATAAACAATTTAATGAGGCTATAAGTTATGCTAAAATAGCTTCCGAAAATAGCGCTATTACAACTGCAATTCGTATTGAAGAATCGTATGTACAGGCTTTTGGAAATTTTTCCCTTAAAAATTACACTGATGCCTTACCGCATTTCACTTGGTTAGTTAAGAATACAAATGCTGCCATTACGGCTGAATCTCGGTACTATTTAAGCGTTATTTATTTTCAACAGTTGGAATTAACTAAAGCAGAAGGAGAAATAACAGCCATATTGAAAATGAAGCCGAGTTACAATTATTGGATTGGTCGGGCTTTAATATTAAAAACTAGAATTGATATTTCGCATAATGATTATGTTCAGGCTGAACAAAATCTCAATTCAGTGCTCGATTTTTATCCGAAAGACTTAAAGGACGGTGTGCTTGACGAAGCAAATGAACTTTGGAATGAGCTCCAACAACTTAAAAACCCTGAGAAAGTTATAGTTGATGAGCCAGAAAAAATAATTGAAATAAATCAAAATAACTAATGAAAATAGTATTACTCTTTCTAGTCATTTTTTATACCGCATATTTTAACGCTCAGCCCGATTTATTCGAAGCAGAGGGATTGGGAAATAGAGAAATTGAAATGACGTACAGAATAACTGCCAATCCTAAAGTTGCTGATAGTATTAACGTTTCTCCAATAATCGCACAGCCTTTAATGCAGCTTTACTACACAACTAAAATTCATGTTGATAGCATCGAGGCGGCGACCATTGAAACCACAGAAAAAATTAAGAAACTTTATCCTTTTTATGTTAAACTTGGAATAGGCTCTATTGTTATGCCTTTAGGTGAGCTTTACTATAATTCAACCCGTTCAAGAAGTGTGATGTTTGGTGCGCACATTAAACACTTAAGTTCTTTTGGACAAATTAAAGATAGAGATAAAGTGGTTTATGCCCCAGCAAACTTTGATAGAACAAGCGGATTAGTCTTTGGACAAATTATTAAAAACAAGTTTACTTTGGGCGGGGAGCTTAATTATGACAATTTTGGTTACCATTACTATGGTGTGCCAGACCAAACGATAAAGGCCGATTCCATACGACAGCGAATTCAACGAACTGGTTTCGGTTTAATCCTTACCACTGATAGAGGCGACAGCGCTAGGTTAAATCTTAAATTCGATGTTGCTTACAAAAACTTAACTAGTCAAAAACCAAGCGAAGATTCCTTTTCAGATGGCGGAGTAACTGAAAATCATTTTGATTTCAAAACGTTGGGGTGGTATAACAAAGGCAAGGAACACTTCTATACTGGCTTCGATGTTTGCTATAACGGATACAAATATGAGCGCGCTGATTCATCTCTTTACCAAAATGATACTAGTCTCATTGTAAACAATACAATCATCAACCTGTCGCCTGGTGTTACCACTAGCTTTCTAGATAAAGCGCTAACAATTGATGTGGGACTTGGCGTAAGTGTTGATGTTGCGACCAAAGTGCGTGCCTATATCTATCCGCGCATAAACCTTTCTTACAATCTGTTGGATGGTTTATTGGTTCCATATATTGGTATTCGTGGTGGATTAAAACAAACAACTTTCGCAAGTGTAAATGATTATAATCCATATACTTTAACCAATATCTCTTTGTTCAATGAAAACACTCCGTATGATCTCTTTTTTGGGGTAAGGGGCGGAATAAGCAAGCGACTTACCTATGGGGTTCATGCTAGTTTTGCGCAGATAACCAACAAGGCTCTTTTTGTTACTGACACGTCCTATTCAACACTTAATAATCGGTTTGGAGTTATCTATGACTCCCTTAACTTAAGTACTGTTGAAGCAAGCATTAGCTACCAAATGAATGAAAAATTAAAAATTGATGGGCTTGGGCGATTTTATAGTTATGAAATGAAAAATGAAGCGAGGGCCTGGAACCTACCTCAACTTCAATTCATCCTCAGAGGAACCTATAATTTATACGATAAGTTTTATGTTCGGGCAGATTTAACCATGGAGAGTGGGCGCATGGCTAAAGTGTACGTTCCTGGTGATGGAATTATGAATGAAAACAACCAATATGTGAAACCCTTAGGTTTTCTTGCTGACGGCAATCTTGGTTTTGAATATCGTTACAACACAAGAGTGTCTGCCTTTTTACAGGTCAATAATGTAGCTTCGCAACGCTATAGCCGATGGTTAAACTATCCCGTTATGCCTATTCAGGTTCTAGGGGGAATAAGCGCACGATTTTAAGACGATTTTTATCGGTTAAATCCAAGTATTGAAAAAAATTATTTGCATCATTCACGGGGGGAAAAAACTTAAAAAACATTCCCAGTTATTTATTAATGTCTGTTCTAAAGAGTTTGGAAGTGCATTCGAATTATTTTATTCCACAAAACTACTGAGCGCTAAAAAAATAACAGCTGACAATGTTGAAAACACAAGTCATATCATTGGTGTTGGTGGCGACGGAATCTTAAATGAAATCATTAATGGGCTGTCATTTGATAGCCTGGTTCCACTTCCTGTTATTGGCATCATCCCTAATGGTACGGGGAATGACTTTTATCGAAGTGCTGGATACACCGATAACAATCATTATTTAGAAGCGATAAAAAATGATCTGTTTGATTGGGTTGATGTTGGGTCAGTGACGGCAGATGGGCAAAAACGTTACTTTATAAATATCTCGGATATTGGTTTTGGTGGTGCTGCCGTGCTTGAATTGGACCGATTTAAGGGTTTTTTAGGTGGAAAATTTGCTTATAGCCTTTCCATTCTTTATACTTTTTTAAGCTATAAAAAACCCATAGTCACTATAAAATCTGGTGAATTCAATTATCATGGTCCGCTTTTAATGGCGGCTTTTTGTAATGGTTCTATTTTTGGAAACGGTTTGCACATACACCCAAAAGCAAAGATTAATGATGGGCAATTAAAACTTACTCTTTTGGGAAAGGTCTCGTTGTGGGACTATATTAAAAATGTGGTAAAAGTTAAAAGAGGAAAGGAAATAGTACATCCCGAAGCACATTATTTATCTATAGAAAACGAAGCAGAGCTGATAAGTTGCGATGGAATAATCTTTGCTGAAACAGATGGTGAAGGTCTTTCGGGACAGCGTTTTAAAATTAAGCTTGTCCCAAAAAGCCTAAGGATTATTAAGGTGCTTTAATGTCTCTTCGGAGACTGGTTTTTTGTTAAAAAACACTAAAACAATTTTGTAATAGACATAATGCTTTAAAATAATGCGTTAAGGCGCATCATTCTAACATTTTTACTATGCGCTTTCCGTTAATTATTATTCTATCCGGTTTCACTTCTTTTTTTTCGCTTTCCCAACACCACCAAGAGCAATTTAATAGTGCTTATTCACACTTATTTTACGTTCCAAGGGGAACTTTAGAAGCCGTTTCCTTTACCAATACCAGAATGGTTGAAATTAAAAGTGAGGATATAAACTCTTGCTCCGGCTTACCTCAGCCCTATGGTATAATGGGGGTTTTCGACAATGGGAAAAATTACTTTTTAGAGAACGGAAAGTTAATCGGAAAACTTAGCGGAATTTCTATCTCTCAACAGAAGGGGTCTGTAGAAATGCAAATTATGGCTTACGGACTTGCCTTAGATTCGGTAATGAAGTTGTCCTTAAATAAAGGACTTAAAATTGAGGAACGATTAAGGATTGCGCTGCTAGAACTTTCTGAAATCCCTAAATTAGGAGCAGTAAACGATTTCGCTAGAAATTCATTTGCCATAGAGGTTTTCAGACGATTAAACGAAGCTCCTTTCGCCACCCTTCATCATTTCGATGTGAAAAATTACGATCTCGAATCCTTATTTGGCAAAGCAAATTATTCGGTATTAACAGCCCCAAAAATAGAGGTAAAAAAAAACGTTGTTTTTTCAAAAATCGGGGTCGGGTATACGTCAATGGCCAATAAATCACAAGAATATGGGCCCGCTATTTGGACACCAACCCCATCGTGCAATTTTAGTAGTCGTAGCGGCACGGCCGTTTCTGCAATCACCATTCATACCGTTCAAGGCTCATACGCTGGTGCGATCTCGTGGGCGCAAAACTGCAATTCAGGCGTTTCCTACCATTATGTAATTAGAAGTTCGGACGGACAAGTAACACAAATGGTTTTGGAAGGTTCAAAGGCCTGGCACGTTGGTTCAGAAAACCCCTATACCATAGGATACGAGCACGAAGGATACGTTAATAACCCCGTTTGGTACACAAATGCCCTATACCAAGCTTCGGCTAATTTAACTAAAGATATCATCCTTAGTGGATACGGAATTAATGGCTTACGGACCTATTATGGTGCGGCTTCATCGGGTTCCAATTCACTTGGAACTTGCGTCAAAATTAAAGGGCATCAACACTATCCGAATCAAACCCATACTGACCCGGGAATAAACTGGGACTGGGAAAAATATTATCGATTGATAAACTCAAGCCCAACGATCACTACAATTACCAATACTAGTGGTAATTTCTATGATTCCGGGGGAAGCAATGGCAATTACAGTAATGATGAGCGTAGCCTATGGCTAATTCAGCCCGCAAACTCGACCTCTGTAACCTTGTCTTTTACAGCCTTTTCAGTGCACAGCACAGACAAACTTTTCGTTTACAACGGTTCTACCATCAACGCCCCGCTACTTGGCAGTTATTCAGGAACAACTCTTCCGACGGCACTAACAGGAACTAGTGGTTCATTACTTGTAGAGTTTAGATCTGATTGTGGTTCCACATCTAGTGGCTGGGCCGCAGGGTATACATCCATTATTAACACTGTCGATAATACCCCTCCAACAAGCACAATAAGCAATGGGCCAACATGGCAAGTTGCTGATTTTCAGGCACAAATAAATGACGTTGATGCGGGTAGCGGAGTAGATAAAGGCTTTTATCTAGTGGCAGACAGAAATCCAGCTAACGTGGGATGGATGGCTAATGGTAGCTTTGGTTTCGCACACGAAGATTTTCAAGATGTTAATGTGAATTGGACCTTGCAAACGGGCTTGTTTAGTATTAACAATCAGGCCTTTTTAATGAATGATGCTTCACAGAATAATTCTAACGCATACTTAAATGTTACACAAAACAATAGTGCTCAGTACTTATATGAATGGGAACAAAAAATAACATCCAGCAATTTAAATCAGCGGGCAGGAATGCACTTCTTTTGTTCTGATCCAACACTACCGAACCGGGGAAATTCTTACTTCGTTTATTTAAGAGAAGAAACAGATAAAATTCAGCTTTATAAAGTAACGAACGATGTTTTTACCGTGGTAAACGAAGACTCTTTAGTAATAACTCCTCAAGTTAATTATGCTATTAAAACATGGTATAACCCAACAACCGGAATAATTAAAGTATATGTAAACAATCAGTTAATATCGCAATGGCAAGATGCAAATCCAATTATTTCTGGCAATTCAATATCGCTTCGAAGTGGTGCATGTACCGTTCGATTTGATAATGTTAAAGTGTTTAAATCAAGGTCTACTAATATCTCGGTAACCATAGGTAATAATCAACAAATGCGCTTTCAAAGCAATTCAGCAATAACAACCGGGCTAATACAATCTGAAGTAATTGATAACAATCAGAATTGGAGTGCAACAACTCAAAAACAATACCTAATTGATTGGACACCACCCGTAATTAGTTCTTGTAACGATGGCACTGCATCAGACATTGATACCGTTTATACCAACACACTTTCATTCAATTGGAATGCTTCAGATATTCATTCAAGTATTTCAAATTACACCTGGGCACTGGGGACAACAATTGGAGGAACGAATATTATTGCATGGACGAATAGCGGACTAAATACGGCAATTCAACACCTACTAGCGAATCCTTTTTATGGACAAACGTATTATTTCTCAGTAAAAGCACAGAATGGCGCACTCTTAAATTCCCAATTAAATTCAGATGGTCAAAAGTTACTTCAAAATTCGACAGCAGGACAAATCGAGAACGAACTAGCCTCTATTATAATATACCCTAACCCAAGTGATGGAAATGGATTTTGGATTAGTAATTTAACTCAAAAAGCAAGTGTTTTAATATATGATATAAACGGAAAATTAATTCACAATACAACCTTAGAACATAGTGGTTTAATAGAGACACCAAACCTTGCGATAGGAAATTATAACGTTATCATAAATAGTCAAAACAAGCTGATTATCAAGCGATTAATCGTCCAATAATAGCGTTTTCAAAATGGATGGTTCAAGATTTTATCAGCGAGCACATCGCTTAATAAAAAATTACTTTCCTTCGTCCAGCCTGCAATATGAGGAGTAAGAATAACATTAGGGGCTTGCTTTAAAAATGTAAGATGCTCAGAATGTTGGTCGTTAAATAAGCGCTCAAAACTTGTTTCTTCATACTCAAGAACGTCAAGACCTGCTGCTTTTACGATACCCGATTTTAATGCTGCAACCAATGCAGAAGTATCAACAATTTTACCCCTTGCGATATTCAGAAAATAAATTGGTTTTCTAAACGCTGTAAAAAAGTCTAGGTCGGCAAAATAATGCGTCTCCTCCGTTAAAGGTATATGCAAGGAAACAACATCAGCTTCCTTAAAAATTGTTGCTAGAGAAGCTGATTTAATATGTTTGTTATCAGGCACTTGAACATATTTATCGTAGCATAAAATAGTAAGCCCAAAAGACATTAATTTTTCAGCAGTTGCTTTTCCATTATGGCCATAGCCAATTATACCTATTCTTTTTCCTTTTAACTCCTCCCCTCGATTGGATTCCCTGTTCCAAAATCCTTTATTAATTTCATTGTTTGCTTGAACAATATTATTCATTAGTCCTAATAATAAGCCTAATACATGTTCCGCTACAGCGTTTCTATTTCCCTCAGGTGAATTAAATAAAGCAATGTTATTCTTTTCACAATAAAGTTGATCAATATTATCTAAACCAGATCCTGAACGAGCGATAAAACGTAAAGCAGGGAAACGACTTAAAAAAAGTTCGTCCAATCGAAACCTAGACCGAACGACTAAACCAAAAACCTCCGGTGCCTCTTCATAGATAAAATCTATGTTTTTATTAAATCCATCGACACACTGATAATTTGCTTCGGACAAGCGCTGAGAGAGAACGGGATGAACACTATCTAAAAACAATACCTTATTTTTCATTTTTAATAACTCTTTGTGTAAAAAACATAAAAAAAACGTTCGTTTTAATGCGTTAATGGCTTAAGGGCCTTATATTTTAACATTAATCCCTTTAAAGTGCTCTTAAAACGATTAAAAAGGGGTTTTATCGACTAAGATAAATCAAAAGTACCGAAATGTCGCTGGGTGAAACCCCAGAAATACGAGATGCTTGTCCGATAGTTACCGGCCGAACATGAGACAGTTTTTCAATTGCTTCGGAACTCAAGTTTTTCAGCTGTTCAAATATCACGTCATTTGGAATTTTAACATCATCTAATTTTATCATTTTATTAACGAGTTCTTCTTCGCGTTCAATGTAACCTTCATATTTTAAAAGAATTTCTGTTTGTGATAAAATATCTGGATGTAGCAATCCGAGCTCATCAGCTATGGTTTTTGCCTCCGGAGATACCGACAAAAGATCTTCTAACTGAATATGAGGCCGTAAAATTAAACTTGTTAGCTTTACTTGTTGAGTTATCGGGGCGGAGTCTTTCTTTGCCAACATTGCATTAGCGTTAGCAGGACTAATACCGATAGATCGCAGCGCTCTCTTTAGTTGTTTTGTTCCGTTGATTTTTAACAAAACCTTATCGTAGGCTGTTTTATTAGCAAGTCCAATTTTGTATCCCAAAGGGGTGAGACGTACATCAGCATTATCCTGGCGAAGGAGAATACGGTATTCGGCTCTACTTGTAAACATTCGATAAGGTTCTTTCGTCCCTTTCGTGATAAGATCATCAATTAAAACACCGATATAAGCCTCACTTCGAGATAATATAAATGGTTCCTGTAAGGTGTTTTTTAAGTGTGCATTAATTCCTGCCATCAATCCTTGACACGCTGCCTCTTCGTACCCAGTTGTCCCATTTATTTGGCCAGCAAAATAAAGATTTTGTATGCGTTTTGTTTCTAGCGTGTGCTTCAATTGAGTGGGTGGAAAGTAATCGTATTCTATGGCATATCCAGGTCGAAACATTTTT
>Ga0208858_1000226_pt1 | contig 11954 bp, 12 predicted proteins | sample LakMenEpi16Nov12_FD_150704 | JGI IMG/M metagenome (GOLD analysis project Ga0208858, IMG submission 150704) | Freshwater microbial communities from Lake Mendota, WI - 16NOV2012 deep hole epilimnion (SPAdes) | ecosystem: Environmental > Aquatic > Freshwater > Lake > Epilimnion/Euphotic zone ...
TGTTCCAGGAAGGAAATAAATTGTAGAACCCGAAGTATTTTATGTTGATTTAACATTTTTTAGTCGTTTTCATACAAATTAGGACTATTAAAATAAGCCCACCAAATCTTTGACCTGAATTGTCAAACTATTTTTTGTATTGATTTCATATTGACTTGAATTGTCAAATATGCCATTGATCTTTGAATCTAATTTTAAAATCTAAAAAATGAAAAACAAAATCCTATTTGCATTAACCTTGACTGCGTTAATAATTCCAACAAAATATTTTGCCCAAGAAGTAGTAAAATATGATGATTTACAAAATGCATTAGCAGATAAGGGGCAATATACTTCCTACATAGCCAAAGATGGCAGCACTTATAATATTGAAGATAAAATAAAGTTCGGCACACCTTCTGGAGTGAATGGAAAGTTTGTTACCATTCAAAAAGTTGATATTATGGGGACCGTTTATGTCGTAGGTGCTGAAGCAATAAATACCTCAGCTCAAATTAAAAAAATTAGAGTTACTGGGACAAAAAGAGCCGGCTATAAGGTTCAACTTCAAACAAAAGGAATGACAGGGATTGATAACTACTTTGTTTATCTTGAAGATGCTATTCTCGTTGGTGAAATAAAATCCTTTGGAATGACAAGTGATGAAGCACTTACCGAATTAAAAAAAGCAAAAGATAAATTGGATTTAGGCATCATTACACAAGAGGAATATGATCTTAAAAAAGCTGAATTGACCCCTTTTATTAAATAGAAAATATGAAAACTTTACTCTTGACGATAGCTATAGCCCTAAGCTATGCGGTAAGTGCACAAACGATAGGATTTTGGACCTTAATTCCAAATGATAAGATTAAGTTTGACTCTACACAAAATGAATATTATATAGCGAAAGACTATAAACAAATATACGTGGATGAGTTTACTAATACACCTGGAAAAGAGTTAAATCTTTATGTAAAACATCATACTAAAGGCGTCATATTAACCATGGCAGGTGGTCTTATAATGGGAGGAGGAGCTGGTCTTTTATCACAGAGTAATTCAGTGTTGCCAAAAATCGGGATGCTTATGGGAGGTTTGCTATCGTTAACAGGGTTTGTCTATATTTTAGAAGCCCCAGTGCATATTAAAAGAGCGGCCATAATATTAAACGCGACGGGTGTAGGAATAAAATATAAATTATAAAGAATTAATCTCTTATTAAATAGAAAATATGAAAACTTTAATCTTCTCTTTCGCAGTAGTAACTGCCCTTTTGTGTTCTTGTAAAAAAGAAACTAAAACTTGTAATTGTGGGACAATTATGTCTGATAATGTTTCTAACTATTCTGTAAACATTAAAAATGATTGCAGCGGGAATGTAAAAAATTGGGTTTTATCTGAAGGTGATTGGATGACTGCTTATGTAGGAAGCCATTATTGCATAACGAATACAACTTCTTGGTAAACAAATTGGTGAACCGTTGATGAAACTGATCAAAAGATAATTCACAATACCATTGAATAAATTCAAGGTTGAACTATCGATTTGACCTGAATTGTCAAACTATTTTTAGAGGCAATTTCATATTGACTTGAATTGTCAAATATGCAATTGATCTTTGAATGAAATTTTAAAACCTAAATAAATGAAAAAGTTAACAAGTATTTCGATCATTCTAAGTTCAGCAATATTTCTTTATTCCTGCAATAATGCAAATTCGGCTAAAGTGAATAATAGCGGAAAAATTACAGTAGAAAATGGAAAAGGAGAAAAGGACACTATTGATTTTTTATGTACTGGATGCAAAGAAAACATTAAAACTATTGTGTTATTTGATAAAGTAATTAATGAAGCTAACTTGCTAACCAAAAATTCACTTAATTATCCTTTAAGTTTTATTCCAAAAAGTGTTGACTTAACTGTAATTAAAGAAGACTCTTTATATTATTTTGAAAGCAATAAAAAAATTGAAAATGTAATCCATGTTATTGCTAAATACGCTTATATCGCTAAAAATTCATATGGTAATGAACTTGAAGGTGAAGCACTTAATTCATTTTATATTAAAGACGAAAACGTTAAAGATTTAGAAAACGAAATAAAATTAGAGAAGCTATCCTTTGTTGATAAATACATAAATAGGACTTTAGCTGGTTACGGCAAGAATTCTGAATTTATTGAGTTTACTCCGACTAAAGACAAATTAATTCTTGTGCAAAGTAGTTTAGGTTGTGTAGATGAAGGAAGTGCCTTTCAAATAACTCTTGAAAACGGTGAAGTAATTGAATTAATAAGTTGGAATGATTTTAATTGTGACGGCACATCATATTTTAGATGGTATAATACTTCACAAATTGAGAAACTAAAAACTAGTAGAATTAAATATTTATTTATTTACAGTAGAGGTGAATCGGTTATGGTTACTATTCCGAAAAACAAAAGCGATTATTTTCAACAACTAATTGGTTTAGATAAATAAACTCAAAATTCATAACAGCACCTACCCAAAAGACCTGGTTGAGCATCTCTGATTTTTTATTCGTGTTCCAAAAAGAGTTTTATGGTAAAAGTTCCGCCCTTCAAATTGCTTCCGAATGCTCTACGGTAAGTGCACAAACGGTAGGATTTGGGCCTTAAGTCTTCCGAAATTTCTATTAAAACATAGAATGTAAGCTGTCAACAATCATCTGAATACCAATTGATAAAACGATAAGCCCCATTATTTTTGAGAGGGTTCTTAATCCGCCTTGTCCAATGTATTTCAAAATTAATGGTGCCGAAAGCAAAGTGATATAAATACCTAAGCAGACCGCTAAAATTGCAGCGATGACAGCCGCTTTATCTGCAAAAATATCGGTTTTCAAGGATAAATTAATCAATAGTGAAATTGAGCCAGGTCCCGCCAGTAGGGGCATCGCCAATGGACTAAAAGAGATATCTTCCTTCAATCGTGATTCTTCCTCAACAGCTCCCTCCACGTCTTTCTTGTGCTGTGCATTAAGTAATAAAAAACCAGACCTAGAAATGATGATTCCCCCTGCAATTTTTAAAGCATGAATCGAAACTCCAAAGAAATTTAAAACATATTCCCCGAATAAGTATGAAATTAAACAAATCAATATTACATAGAAAGAAGTTCTGCGAACCGTCCGCATGAGGTGCGCTTTTGGATAACTTGATGTTAACGAGATAAAAACGGGCATTGCACTGAGTGGATTTATAAGTGAAAACAGTGAAATACAAGTGGAAATAAAAAGAGAAAACATGTCTGATATTTTTTGCAAAGTTCATCAATCAATTTTAATAACCGTGATTACGAAGTATTAAGAAAATGTAATCCTTTTTATTAAAAATACTATTGTCTCAAACATCAAAATAACTTCTGATTTCATTGCTTCGATTCAACAGATCGCTAAATGAATCAAAGCCGAATCTTAATCCCGGTATTAAACACGATTCCATCCAATGGGGCCCAAACTTCTGTAAATTGTGGGGTGAAATTGGGTGCAGAAACTAAACTTCCAAAATTGGTTTGTCGCACATTGGTGTAGTTTTCAACATTGCCAAAATGGTGTACTCTCCTCTAGTCCATGCTCCCATGCGCGCATCAGGTATTTTCGTCGACAAAACAATCGTCCATTCGGATTGAGCGGTTAAGGATAAGGATAATAGCAGTAACAAAGGGAATAACAACGATTTCACACATCGAAAATACGAAAATCAAGGGAAAGTTTAGTCTGAATTACAGTTTCATATTTTTATTAGGATCTAATCTCTCACACTTCACACTTGTCCCGATGCTTCGGGACTCACTCTGAAAGAAAAGCGCATTATTAAATAAAGAGTTTGAGAGCGAGGTAAAAGAATTACCTCACTAAATGCACAAACCCATGACCACTTCTACCCGCTTTTGTTGTGAATTTGTAAGTATAAACCCCATCCACAAGCTCATTTCCTAAGGTGTTTTTCCCATCCCAATTGTTTTGGTAATTGGTGGTTGAGAAAACAACATTACCCCAGCGGTTTAGAATGATTAACTCTGTGTTTTCTGGTAAATCTTGTATTTCAAAAAGATCGTTCGTACCGTCGAAGTTTGGGGTGAAGACGTTGGGAAATATAAATTGTACGAAACTACTATCCGTTGGTTCTTCGTTGGTGCAAGGTAAAACAACAACCTGATCGCTTCCTAGCCCACATACACTAGTTACTGTTGCACTGAAAATTCCAGGATTTGTAACGATGTAAAATTGACTCGTATTGGTAGACGCATCTCCACCCCATTCCCAAGATATCCCATCTCCTGCGTTTAATAGAAGGGTATCTCCCGGACACAGGTAAACGGTATCTGGACCAAATTGAATCTGAGCATCGTAGTTGTTATAAAAAATCCAAGAAGGGAAATTGGGTAGAGTGTAAAAACCTATCGAAAGAATGGAATCATTCGGGAAGGATAAAACGCCAGAAAAGACAGTTGGGTCTGAAGTATTTGGGCAATTAATCGTGCCCAAAAGCGTTGTAAAACCCAAACTTTGTTCGGTGAAGTAGATTTTTCCATCTGAAGCTAATTGCATATACAAACCATTGAAGTTTTGCACAATAACCTGAGCGGTTGATTCCACGGTTTGTCCCGTTTGAGAAGGGGCAAATACGTTATATTGCACCAAATTAGAAACGAACGTATTTGGATCGAAAATGCTTGCATATAAATAAGATCCATTCGGAGAAAACTCAAAATTGTAGTCCGACGCAGCTCCCAAATCACTTTCAAATGTGAGTACGCCTGTCGACAAATTAAAGTCATAAAGTCCCGCGGATGTCATCACTTTATTGCAGCAAGGTGCTCCAACGCCACTCTGGGTTGGGCTAGACTTAATAATACCAAATCCGTTGAAAAATACTGGATGCGGATAAACGCCGGCGAGTTGAACTCCACTTTGAGTGACACTGTAAACTCCGATACCTGTTGTATCTTGATTGATTAAAATCCAGTAATCCGTTTCATTTGAATGGCGAATCGCACAAATCCCTTCGTACGAGTAATCATATACTTGAACATCCGCTTCAACAACATCTCCCAAACCACCATTTAGAGACATGTCTATTTTAAAATAGCGCAACCCTCTACCGTTTGGTTCTGAAGGAACTACCCCGTCACAATCAAATTCAAGTTCTTCCATCGTAAAAAGATAATATACATTGGGCTCACCGGGTGAAGGTACTACAACGGATGACTGTGCAGCACTCCAACCTCCACCTTCCGTTCCTTGCATGTCGTACATGACCTGATTGTTCTTGTTCCAGATTTTACCTCCGTCTTGACCACTCGCCGGAAGTCTTCCTCCGCCATTTGAATAGAAAAGCAAGTTGCCATTTTCATCACAATAGGAGGCACATCCTTCGTTAGTATACATCTGACTGCCTGAAGTTTGTACGGGAGATCCACTATTAAAATCCAAGCTGTTACCTATTCCAAAATGCCAAACATTGGCCTCCTTTTGGGCAATTGAGGCGCCAAAAAAGAGCAAACATAGGAGGGTGATTGGTAGATTCATCGAATTAGATTTACATGACCAGAAATTGATTTCAGTTCAGCCTGATTTTTAAGTTGGTAATTTAAGCAATACGTGTAGGTGCCAATTGGAGCCATTTCACCTGTTTTGACACAACTACCATCCCATCCTATTTCTGGATTGTTTGACACAAAAATCAATTCACCCCAACGGTTGTAAATGGCTAATTGAAAATTACTTGTTTCAATACCATAGCCATATGGGATAAATAACTTATTTAATTCATCCCCATCCGGAGAAAATGAATTGGGTATGAAAAGGGTATAATTTTCAAAAACAGTAATGACTCCTGTTAACGTATCCGAACAACCGTATGCATTGCTAACCACCAGTTGAACCTCATAATCTCCTCCAATAGTATTCGAAAATAAGAATTCAGGATTTTGTAACGTACTTGTTTCTATTGAAGGTGGTACATTGAAGGTCCAATTCCATGAACTTATCTCACCAGAAGATTCATCTATAAAAGATACCAAAGGATTGTCCACTTGAACAACTGTAGGAGATGACGAAAATCCAGCTTGTGGGCTTGGAAGAGAAATCAGTGCATTCGAAATGAGTGTGTCATATACGCAGCCAAGTGAATTGGTCAATTGAAGTTCAACGGAATAAGTTCCTGGCTGAATTGGCGCAAAAACAACGGTTTCTTGGTTTGAGTAAAGAACATTATTTACAAACCAAGATTGCGAAGTAAACGTATTCTGATTTGTTTCATTAATTAGTGTAAAAGATTCTGGCCAACAAAGCAGGGTGTCTAGCAAGGAAAATTGCGGATTGACCAAGGGAGCGACGGTAATATTTAGGCATTCAGAAAGCGTGTCACCATTGGCATCTGTAACAATTAAACAGGCTGTTCCACTCGTTTGTGGTTGAAACGTAAATTGAGCATTACTGCTAACTACATTTCCATTGTAGGACCACTCGTAGGAAAAAGGTGCTATGCCACCGGTATTAGTAAGTAAGGTGGGAGATACATTTTCACCGAAACAGACAGACGTATCATTTGAAATAGAAATCTGCCAATTTGGTATAGTCACGAATGGATTGGTACAACAGGTTCCTCCATCAGATAAATCGTAGATTTCTGTAAGCCAACAATTATACTGTGTGTGATGAAAACGCAGATTACCATTGAACGCATTTAAGAAATAAGCTACCACTTCATCGGGTGTATTTCCTCCGCCTGCATAATAAATGGTATCGCATTGGCCGCTAACGCCAACCATTAAACTGCTAGTAAAGGCTTGTCCATTTTGATGAGTGGGCGAATATTCTAATGGCGGTGCAGTTAAGATTTGAACCAATGCAGGATTCACACCTGAAATACTAGTTGTAAAATTTCCCAATCCACAATTATTATTGTTTTGATTTGAATTAAAGCCTGCGTATAAGACTTCTGTGATGTTCCCAACAAACGGGCCGTTGATATTTACAATTACTGGTTCATACGTACAAATTCCAATTTTTAGATTGGGGATGTTTTGATCGCAGTTGATAGTAAGTGTTCCGCCGTCATAATTGGAATAAATAACCACATTTCCATCCTGATTACAAATGGGAGAGGTGTTCACTGTGGGTTGATTATTGTTGTAAAGAAGATACCATTGATGTGTCATGCCTGAAGGAGGCACACCTGCTGCACCATTGGCCGATGGAAATAAACAGTTTGAATTGGTAGTTGTCCCAAATTGCTGGGGCACCCATGTTCCTCCATTATTTACTTGAATATTTTGAAATACCGCGGGTGCATTACCTGTTCCAATTCGTATTCCCACTTCAATAGGTGTCTGAGTGTTATTTACCGAACTAAAATCTCCGTAAATAAAATCAATTGTGGGCAAAATCCAAGAAGTAAAATTCAGTTTAGCCTGAAACGAAAACGACTCGCCTTGCATGCCAAAGCGTCTAACATTCTTCCATTGAATGATGATGCTTGTCGGGACATTCCCAAAACTATTCACAATGGTGTAGCTGATTCGTGCAGTATTATTTGCACTTTCCAAATTCCCTGCAAAAGGAGCAATAACGGGCATTCCTGGAGGCTGTGAAATGGGATTGTAGTTGGTGCTGCTTGCAGCTTGACCTAGGGTTATAAAACCATTTGTGCTAACAAAAAGAGTATTGTAAGCCTGCCCACCTATGGTAAAAGGAACAATCGGAATTGCACCGGAAACTTGATCATCAAAATTTTGGGTGAATATTGGAATGTCGGTGGTTAAACTGTTGTACACATTGAGTTGCTGACTCGTATACTGAAACTCAAGTTGTTGAGACCATGAGACAGAACTGAACAAAAAAATGAATAATACCAATTTTGTTTTCATTGGAACAAATATTCCTATAAACAAATTTAATTTATAAAAGTTCTAAATCCAAGCCAAATCAGATTGTATTTTATTGTTTCTACAGCACTTGAAACTTGGTCTAGGAAACCCGATTTGCATTAATATGTTCTTCGCTCTCATTTTCACTCTGAAAGAAAAGCGACAACATAAGAGCGAGAAAGAGTTTGAGAACGAGGAAAAAAGAAAAAGCGCCGTCACTTTCGTAACTGCGCTTTTCTTTTTAATTGAATGATAGGTTTTTAATATAGAGTAACCCAAGAGCATTATTACCAGTCTGTGGCTTTTTTTTCGGGCTGGAATCATAGAACTGCAACCGATACAAGGAACCACAATTCAAATAAAATAAAAAGCGTCAGACGGAGAACTTAACCCCGCATGACTGCAGGGCTTATTGTCATCTTGTATCTATAAGTGTCTTAATTAAATCTAAAACCTTTAACGGTTCTTCCAACGGACTAATATGACCACCATCAACGAGTATGGTTTGAATTTTTGGTGGTGTTGGAACATAATCTTCTTTTCCTTTAAGTGCAATTGCTTTTACCTTTAAAATGAGAATCATGGTCGTTGCGTCTTCTGCATCTAAAATGACTTTCTTGTCTATTTGCTTTATGTCTTCTATTGTAAGTATGTTCATCGGACGTTGAAGCTGGTCATGCAATTGGGGATTTAGCTTCAATGACGCTTTTCCAAACAATGATTTAGCAGCTTGCTTTGTGTAGAATTTTCGGAAAAACAACAACGTATGTTGAAGTTTGAACATCCTTTTTTGTTTCGGATAGGCGGCTTCAAACGGCATATTGCATAAACCAATTCCTTCGAACCTTTCAGGATGTTTATACGCTGCTCTGAGTATCGTCATACTTCCCCAAGAATGCCCAATGGCAATAACTTTCGAGATTTGTAAACTATTCAATATCTCTGTGAGCATATCGGCACAATCATTCAGTGACCAGTCGTTTTTGGTAATTTCCTTACTCAAACCGTGAAATGGCATGTCAACGGAATAAGTCGTTCGGTCTTGGATAGAATCGATTACCGCATCCCACAGGTGGTGGTCAAAATATACGCCATGAAGGAAAATGATTGGAGTTTTATCTGAATCAACCAATTTCGGATAGACGGCAATTTTGCCAAGATTTGTGTTTATCATTTTATTTCAGTTACTCGTTTATTGATTTCATCTTAATTACTTACGGATGGAGCTTGCTTGATGAAAGCCGTTTCTTTCAATTGGTCAACCATAAATTTGGACAAATCAGGAAGGGTAATAGACAATTTTAGTCCTTTTCCATCGAGTGTAGCGTTGCACGTTCCTTTCGCTGGTTTATCAACGATATTGGGACATCGAACAATCGTCCAATCTAACTCACTGTTCATAACAATTGGCTCCATTCGGTTTTTGTCGTCGATGATGACCTTTAGCCACTTCATGAAATAAGGAAGAATAATTTTTGTAAAAAACCAGGGTTGAAAAGCCAGACTATTTCCAGCGCCAACATTGCTCATGGCAATCAGCTTTTTGATTTGCTGTTTTTCCATTTCTTCCACAATTATTTTTGTAGCATCGGAAATAAACGTGGTGGGCTTTCCATCACCTTTTCCGCCAACACCCAAACATTGTATTACGGCATCTTGATGTTCCAATGCTTTTTTGACATCATTTCTATCTAAGACATTGCCTTGGAAAACGGTAAGATTTTCATTTTGAATGGTAATCGCCGATTTATTTCGAACCAGCACAGTGACTTGAAAACCTTTAGATAAAGCTAACTTCAAAATAACTTGTCCCGAAAAACCGGTGGCGCCGAAGATGACTAATTTCATGATTGCATTGATTTATGTCCATTGCAAAATTCGGAAGGATTTGATGCTTGTATCTGACACAAATGTGTCAAAGTGAGCTTTGAATCAGTTTTTTTCGGATTCGAGTTAGAGATTGTCTTTCTATTCCGAGAAAGGATGCCAAATGAGACAAGGAAACGCGATTAAAAAGATCAGGATTTTCCTTTACAAATTCGAGGTATCGGGTTTCGGCGTTTTCAAAAAGAAAACTTTCGATCCGTTTTTGTTGCATTTTCAAAACTTCTTCGGCAATCAGTCTTCCATAGCGCTCAAAAATGGGGAATTGTTCATATCCTCTCTGAATGTGATTGTAAGAAACCGTGACAATTGTGGTTGGTTCGATGCATTGAAAATAGTACTTACTCGGTGTTTGTGTAATGAATGTGGGATAATGCGTAGCATAGCGGTTTTCACGGAAAAAGTTTACCGAAATTTCATTGCCATTCTGGTCAATGTAAAATGCCCGTATTAGTCCGGAATAAATGAATCCAATCTCCTTTTGAATGGTATTGGCGTGAATGAAGAAATGCTTTGCTTTTAGTTCTCTGACAGCTAAGCCGCTTTCCAAGTAGGCTAATTCGGCCTCTGTTACTTTGGGGCAAAGCGATTTGACGGAATTTAGAAAAGTATCTATTGCATCATTCATATCAGAAACCATCGATTTTACGTCAGATCTTAAATTAAGTTCTACAAATTGACAGGGTCATAACCATATTGATAGTTCAATTATTTGATTCAATTCTATCTTTTCTTTCCTTCTGATTTCAGCTTTTATTGGAAGCAAATAGGTGTGATGTTTCGTATCGAACCATATGGCCGTATTCCACTCGGAATTTCCAATTTTTGCACTTGTTTTTAGCCGTCCCCAACCTTCCTCTTGCCACTTTAAATTTTCTCTTATTTCATTACTCAATTCTACTGGAAGACATACAAAATACCACCCGCCTGGAGCTGAATGTTGCCAGATCTTCGCTGAAAATTCGTATTTAATTTTGGTAATCACTGAATAGTTATTGTAGCCTGTGTTATGTTAGAGGAATGTTGTTTAATTCTCTTTTCTGGTTTAATCTTTATAGCTTGAAGACCAATTTACACTAAAAGCCAAAATGAGTTTAATAGAAAAGAGCTGCATTACTATTTGTAACAATGGATCGGAATAATTCAAAAGTACTGATAAAATAAAGCTCAAGAGCAAAAGTGTTATTGCTGTTATTCTTTGTGTGTTATGCTTGTTTATATTCAAGACAATGATCGAGCTTGTCAGCGTATATATCGACACTCCCAAAATGGCTTGTAAATCATTTGGAAAGATCCAAATTAGAATGGATGGTTGTAAGAGATGAAAAAGAACAAAAAAGTATCGTTTTCTTAAAGAATCAGCATAATAATTAGTTGTTCCTGCCGTAAAGTTCGCAACAACGCCTCCAGCAATGTCAAGTGCGAGTATTGTCAGTATAACTAATTTAAAAATTGAAATGCCAGCGTTCCATTTAAGTGCCAGCGTTAGTCCGGCAAAAGATAAAGAACCAATTACAATTGACAACAAGTCAAAAGTTGTGGTTTCACGTCCGAATAGTTCAAATAGAAACTTGTGAACTTGAATTTTCTTATTTTGAATTTTCATTATTTTGTTGTCCTTTTTAAATGCCTTAAAGTTTGTTGCCGTATGACATCAAGCTTGGAAATCGTTTAATACGAAGTTACACAAAAGGGGTTTAAGGTTGACTAATTTTCAGCTGGCACAAGACTATCCTATATTTCATTTCGGATTGATGTAATTGGGGATTTAACAAGGAAAACCAAGCTGCTGCGTGATCATCTTCGTTCTCGTTCTGCTTAACTTCGTTGCTGCTTCGCGGTCTCATTCTGAAAGAAAAGCGCCTTAATGAAGAGCGAGAAACAGAATGAAAATGAGGAAAAAAAGAAAAGCGCTAATCTTTACAGATTGCGCTTTTCTTTTTAGTAGCGGGGACCGGACTATCCAGACCTGCTTCGCAGTCTGAATGGACCTTGGGGGGGCTTTACTAAGAAAAGCCAGACCGCTATGCGCTCTTTATTTTTGCATTCCAAATCAGCTTTTGAAAGCAAGCTTCCAACACTTCTTGAAATGCAAAAAGCCAGTCATCAATGACTGGCTTTTCTTAGTAGCGGGGACCGGACTCGAACCGATGACCTTCGGGTTATGAGCCCGACGAGCTACCAACTGCTCCA
>Ga0208858_1000227_pt1 | contig 11950 bp, 10 predicted proteins | sample LakMenEpi16Nov12_FD_150704 | JGI IMG/M metagenome (GOLD analysis project Ga0208858, IMG submission 150704) | Freshwater microbial communities from Lake Mendota, WI - 16NOV2012 deep hole epilimnion (SPAdes) | ecosystem: Environmental > Aquatic > Freshwater > Lake > Epilimnion/Euphotic zone ...
GGAACGCTAACTATCCCAATGGTTGGTCTAATTATTTGGCTGAATTAGCTCCTCGTTTAAAGGGTTTGGGCATTGATGCGGTTTGGATTCCACCCACAATAAAAAATACTGGAACTAATAGCGTGGGGTATGCACCTTTTGACCATTACGATTTAGGAGATAAATATCAAAAAAATGGTGTAAAAACTCGGATGGGCGATAAAGATGAATTGCTTCGAATGGTTGCGGTATTGAAAGCCAACGGCATCGATGTAATCCAAGATATTGTATTAAATCATATCACCGGAGCTGGTTCTGCTAGCGGTGGTGGTGGTGGGCAAGATGTATCTGCCTTAGATGATGGATCAACCAACAAGTATAAGAATTTCCGCTATTCATGCTTTGCCACTAGCGCAATCAATGAAACAGCTACGAATTATTTAGGTCGCGCCGGGCGCTTCTCTAAAAATTGGCAGAATTTTTATCCCAATAACAGCAATGTTTGCTGTACCAACGATATTAATTCACCTTTTTGGGGTCCTGATATTTCATATGAAAGCAATGCCTTCGGATTGAGTGGAAATGCAAGCTACAACCCAAGTCAAAGCACTGATTACATGCGTTCAGGGATGAGAAATTGGTTAATTTGGTATAAGAAACAAGTAGGTTGGGATGGTGTGCGAATTGATGCTGTTAAGCATTTTCCAAGTTATGCTACGGAAGATTTTCTATGGAATTTACAAAATAATGCGCTGTGGGCTAACGGAACAAATAATATGTTTGCTGTTGGCGAGTACGTGGGAAATATGACGGAATTAGATAATTGGGCAAATGCCGTTCAAAATAGGGCAGGGACCTTTGATTTTTCCTTGCGTTTTGCACTGCAAGACGTGATTACTCAAAATGGAAATTATAATTTAGGTAGTGTTCCAAGTGCTCAACAGACCAATCGACAGAGGACCGTTCCTTTCGTCAATAACCACGATACCTATCGTCCCACACTCAACACGGTTGGAAACATAACTGGATGGAATGCCGGATCGCAAATTGGAACTCAAATAGAGGTTGTTGATCCTCGTGCTAGTATTGTCCATGCTATTGCACTTGCAGTTGATGGAGCCCCTGAAATATTTTTTGAAGACTTGTTTAATATTGGATACAATGCTAATCGTTTCAACCATCAACCGAGCGATACTGCAGCGCTAACAACTCACTCCGATATTGAAAATCTATTGTGGTGTCATCAAAATCTTCATTTTAAAGAAGGCGCTTACTTAGTTCGTTTACAAGCCCAAGATGCATTGGTTATGGAACGTTCAGGAAAGGCATTGATCGCAGTTAATGATCATTTTACCATCTGGCAAAACGTAACGGCTATGCAAACATCCTTCGCAGATGGAACAATTTTGAAAGATTATTCTGGTGCTCATGGTAATGCTCAAATTACCGTATCGAATGGTGGAAAAGTAGATTTCAATATACCACCGTGCGATGGAACGGCTCCAGAAGGGAGGAAGGGCTATTGCGTTTGGGCTCCAATCGGACAAAGCACTAATTATAATCGTCCAGCTCAGTACACGACTCAGGAATGGGAAATGGACGACGATTTGGGCGATAGTGGTGTAGCTTCTTTACAGCAAGGTGGAAAATTACCAACGAATAGTAGAACCTGCAGGGTAGTGGGTCGCGTATTTTGCGATACGGCCTCGACGGTAACGATCAATCTATATCCAACACAAGCCACATTGCCCATAACATTAGAATTATTAGATGCAAACTGCGAAATCATCGATACAATTTCAGCGGCTGGTAACTTAATTTTCACCTATTCAGTTACCCAAGTGGGTTGGTATACGGTTAGGATTAGAAATACATCCGATAATCAGGCAGGTCAAAAATGCTGGGTAAAGATGAATTACCGGGCTCCTCAAACGGTTAATACCGCTGTGACTAAAAATAAATGCGCTTGCAGCCAAGGATCTGGAGCTGAGCTATGGGAAGAAGGTTTGAAACAGTGGGAGATATTTCCGAATCCGATGGATGAATGGCTGCAAATTGAGAATCTTAGCCATGTTCCACAACAAATCGATTATAAGTGGTTTGATGGTAGCGGAAAACTAATCTTTACGAATAGCTTGATGACAGAAGGTGATTTGTCCTTGGATGTAAGTTCATTCCAAGCAGGAATTTATTTTTTAGAATTATCCAATGACGAAGGTTCTCAGCGCTTTAAATTAGTTAAACCTTAATCGCAAATTCTTCCAAAGTGCTTGTCGTTATGAAAATGTGCATCTAGCTCTTGTATCTCTAAAAGGAGCTCGGATGATGGTGCTTGATTTCGCAATGTATTCAGGTCCGGCTGACCTGCATCAACCCATGCTGTATACCAAATTGAACCTATAGCAATAATTGATGCCCTTAAACGTCGTTCTACCATATTGTTGAGTTGTTTATGATATTCTTGACTAAATTCTTTAGAATATACCGAAACAGTAGCATTTCCTCGTTGTTCAAAACTATATTTTTGATCGCTTGGAAAGGAAAGTGTAAGTTTCTTTTCGATACTTAAAACAGAATCTAAGGCATTGTGTGAGCCACGAATGGCATCCCAAACAAAATCTAAAACACTTGGTTTATAAGCTGCTTTTCCAACAAAGTAATCGTAATCTTCGGCATTTATTTCAACCAATCGGCTTTCCCAAAGTCCGTGTATACCTCGCTGACCAGTAAATTGACCATTATAATTTTCAGTGGTATGAAGCGGCACATGGGCATCGCCAATGTAATGTCCTATATCAGCAGAATATTTAAGAATGAGCTCAACATTTTTTGATTCAAATGCTTTTTGTAATTTATATTTTACCACCTGAATATGCCAAGGAACAATCCCATATGCTTGAAGTGTATCCTCTGTAAATTTCAATACAGCATCGTTCCATTTCTTCGGAACAATAGTAAAAGGATCTTCACCAACTTTATAATAATGATCCAAATCGATATAATGACATTGAGCCTCACCTTCAACAGCATACCTTCGTTTATCAGGATCTACCGAATGTTCCGTCAGGAATTCTATGTTTTCTTTATAAAAGCCGGTCATTTCTGGAGGTAGCGTAAAAATTGCCATTCTGTTGATGCGCTTATGGCCAAAGAAACCCCAATCAGGCGAACTTAGATTTGCCGAAGTATTTGAAAAGATGAGTGGAATTAATAAAAAGAGTAGGTAGATCTTTCTATAGTTTAATAAGCTTTCCATTTATTAGTATGGGGATTACATCTGTTTGATCAGGGGTTAAACAATATTTAATATCTTCATTCAAATTTAAATGTTTTAATCGTCTTCTGTGTGAACTAGATTTTAAATATCCCAAATAATTATCCTTGGCAGATAAGAAAAGGTATTTGGCAGCAATAGATGAATCTTCGATAGAAATAAAATTTCCTGTCGAAATTAGAAAGTCGGATATTGCCCCAGCGCAAATAGTGTCTTCAAGGTTAAATTTATCTTGCCATCCTGAACATAGGCATAATATGTTTTTATCTTGCTTACTCAGCCATTTGCTTAGGGCTGTTAAGTTAAGAAAAGATCCAACCACAACGGTTTCAGCGTCTTTGGCTACCTCTAGCGATTTTGTGCCATTAGTAGTCGTTAAGACAACTTCCTTGCCTCTAAATTCTTCCTTCATATAGGAGAAGGGGGAGTTTCCAAAATCAAATCCTTCAACAATTTGTCCTTTTCGTTCAGCGCCAACCAAATAACCTTTATTTTTATATTCCAGCGCTTCTTCAATGGTAGGAACAGGAATAATCGATAAAATACCATTATCGAAGGCAGCACACATGGCAGAAGTAGCTCTTAATACATCGATGACAACAACAATCTCAAATTCATCTTTGTAATAGGCGTATTCACCGGGTGTAAAGCAAACTTCAATACGTTTTCTTTGATCAAGCATTAGTTATGGTTTACTGAAACAGGTTGATAAAAGTACTGATAATTTTTTAAAGGAATAGCGATGCATTAGGTGCTTATGAGGTAAATTTACAGATTATTAAACGTATCATATGTTCAGCTCTGAATTTCAATCAATCGTAGACTACAGAAGGTCAAATCGAAAATTTAATCCTGCTATTACCATTCCAGACGAGGTCATTAAACGAAGTTTAGAGCGTGCCATTCTTTCCCCCAATAGCAGTAATATGCAATTATGGGAGTTTTATTGGATAGCATCACCTGAAAAACTAAGCGAATTTATCCCGCTGTGCATGGGTCAATCTGCAGCAAAAACAGCCCAGCAAATGGTGGTTTTTGTCACTCGGAAAGATAAATGGCGGGAACGTGCCAAATGGAATCTTTCAAAGATAAATGAGAATAGTGAAAACGTTCCAGAGGAACTTACTAAAAAAGCCAAAGATTACTATGGTAAAGTGATGCCCTTTTTGTATTTCAATGATCCACTTTATATCATGGCGACACTCAGGAGAACCGTTAGTTTTTTTATGGGATTAACGAAGCCGTTTTATCGAACAGGAGGTCCTTCCAACCAACGTATTGTAGTACACAAATCGTGTGCTTTGGCAGCTCAAACTTTTATGTTATCCATTTCCGCTGAAGGATTTCATTCTTGTCCAATGGAAGGATTTGACGAAAAGCGTGTGAAAAAAGCGCTCAATTTACCTTATGGTGCGGAAATAAACATGATTATTTCGATTGGTATGGCTACCGAAGAGGGGATATGGGGTCCCAGACTTCGCGTACCTTTCGACGAGGTGGTATTTCGAAAATAATGTATTGTTAGCTAGTGATAAAAACCAAGTCTTTTGAACAATAAATTGAACGTATCTATTTTGCTATCGGCCTATTCCCAAGGAATTTTTCCAATGGCAAGTAAATCCGGTCAAATAGATTGGTATTGTCCAGACCCACGTGCTATTATCCCGCTTGAAGCCTATAAGCCATCAAAATCATTGAGGAATACCTTAAATAAAAATACATTTGATATACGAATTAATCAGCAATTTGAGGAAGTTATGCGCTCATGTGCTTTACCAAGAAGCGCTGACGATGACACCTGGATTTCAGAGGAAATGATTTCAGTGTATGTTGAATTGCATCAATTAGGATATGCTCATTCTGTTGAGGCATATGTCGATAATGAATTAGTTGGCGGACTTTATGGGGCGTGTTTAGGAGGTGTATTTTTTGGCGAATCAATGTTCTCAACTGTTTCTAATGCATCAAAAGTAGCCTTTCACTATTTAATTCAAATTTTAAAAATAAATGATTTTGAATTATTGGATACGCAATTTATCAATGATAACGTACTTCGATATGGCGCAATAGAAATTAGTCAACATGAATTTAAAAAGCGCTTGAAAAAAGGATTAGCAAAATCATGTCTATTTGCTATCAAAGAGTATTAGTCAATTTTTCCTTTTCTTCTTTTTCTTTTTGTTGTTCAAGTACTTTTAATTTTATTTCTTCAATTAAAGCCTTGTTCTTTTTCTCTAATTCAGGAACGGGAACAAATCCAACACCTGTTAATGGGAAAAATTCCTGCAGTTCACCACTGTAATAAAATTCATAACATATTCCACCAAAGGTATATTCTATCCCACCTATTTTAAAATTTGAACCACCAACCTCAGGATTTTTTTTAGGCTTGCTTTTTTGATATCCTAAGTTAAACAAGGTTGCTAAAATTTCTGGTTGATTTTCTAAAGTATATCCTGCTTTTACCCAATGAGCTTGAAATTGTCGCAAGAAAAAAGCCGTGTATAAATAGGAATAATAGTGATCGCCACGCTTTATTAATCGTTGAATAGTTAAGTGTTTGTGGGCGGCTATGGTATCATTTACTAATTCTGGGAATGAATCACTAAGATTGACCACATTTTGAAAATAGTCCCCAGCATAAAAAGGACTTTTTGTATCAAATAAATTACTTTCAATCTTTAAAGCAGTATGTTCTAGGATGCCTGTAACTCCGTATCCTCTGTTGGTTGGGAGAATAAGATGATTGAATGGCGTAACATATTTTTTAAAGGCTTCTCTACCTGAATTAAACATGCGTACTTGTTCGCCAACTAAGCACATGACAATAAACCTAGATTCAACTCCCGTTAGTCTTGATACAGAATCTATGGCGTGTCTGTCTGCCTTTACAGCATTGCTAAATTCCTTCCATTCCCGGCAATTAGCCCATGGATATAATGATAGTGTTTTAATATCACTTGTTACTTTAATGCCTGCAAGTTCTTTTTGATAAGATTTATTATCTTTCATTTTTATATTAATCGCATCCAACATGCGCAATACTACAGCTACATTATTGCACTTATAATAGGCTTTCATTATAATTTTAGCATTGCTTGGATAATATTTAGCTAGTATTCCAATATTTCGGAACATAATGTACTCATCTTTAGCTATTGAAAGACTGTCTGTCTTAAAGCCTTGATTGTATCTATCGGCATTCTCAGAGAAATAACGATTATTAACATCAATGGAACCATTTTGATTTGTCCACTTAAATTGAACAGCTAAAGCAGTTAGTATTAAAAATAAAGCAATCGCGGAAAGAATGTGAAGAATAATTAGGTAGGAATAGCGAAAAAATGTTCTTAAACGACTTTTTTTTACTTTTACTTCGCTATTATTTACCAAAGAGGAATCGGTGGAGTTATCCAATTTTTTTTATTTTTTTTTCACAAAATTAGAATATTTTTTTCCTAATTAAAAATATACCAAAACAAAGCAACTTTATTTGAGAGCTAACTGGATGCTATTTGTTTTTTATTTTTAATAATTCAAGACTATTTCTGTTGTATCGAATGGAACTGTTACTGTCGTCAAAAGTCCTTGATTAGTAGTATTATATACCCAATAATAAAGAGAGTAAACCTCGTTGCCGTTATTTATACAATAAATGGTAGTATCTAAGGCTCCAAAATAATTTTGCTCTGTATTTGGACAACATGTTGCACAACCCTGCAAACCATCTTGCTTTATATATTGCAAATGATCGGTAACTTGAGGATTTAAGTTTGTTAGGTGTATAGCTACCCAACTTTCGGCTTTTGTGGAATAGTTTCGAATATTGTCAGCGCTCAAGGTTAAGCTTGAATAAAAAATATCTTCTTCAATCTTAAAATAATTTTCTTTGGTAATATGAATTGTATAGCGCTCCATTTTTTCTCTCGGGAAGGTGAATTCGTACGTGCCATTAGAACCAATAGTGACAGTGCCCACTAAAACCTCTTGTGTAGTAGCAATAGGAACTTTGTATAGTTTGACGGTTGCTCCTATTAAATTAGTTTGGTAGCTAGCGTCGGTCACAGTGCCTTTCAGGATGAATTCACCTGCTCCCTTTTCACAGGAAGCTAAGAATATTAGCAGCGATAAATAAACTAAATAGCGCATATTTATGGTTTCAAATGGTTTTCTTCAAATGATATTTTTTGTTCTTTAGGAACAAATAAAAAATCTCCTATTTCTTTTTGCAGGCCTTTTTCTTGAATAATTTTAAAGTTGCAAATTCCATATTGAAGGTAGTCTAATTTATCGAAGTATTCTATAAATGACATAATATTTGCTTCAGCAATTTCTATTTGTATCATGGGGCGATGCTTGGCGATGATCGCTCGTATTTCATTAAATACAATCAATTCATAACCTTCTATATCACATTTTATATAGTCTATGCGATCAAGCGAACTAAATAACTCACTTCCCTTTTTAAGGTCGACTACTATCGTTTTTTGAGCGCTTACATTCTCATTTTCTTGAACAATATGAGGTAATCCAGTTCGAATCACGCCATTGGATTCAGGCAAAACCATTTCAACCTTACCATTTTCTTCCCCAAGGGCAATGTTATGTAATTCAACATGGGTGTAAGAGCCCAAGAACTTTTGTAGAATAGTATAAAATGGCAAGATAGGTTCAATACAAATGACTCTTCCTTGTGGTGCGAGGCGAGCAAAGTTCTTGGCGAAATATCCCAAATTGGCACCGAGATCAATTATCGTGAAATCTTTTTTAATAAGTGACGCTACTTTATAGTGGAACTTAAAACGCTGATCTCGTTTTAATAAACCTAGGTCAAATAAGAAATAAAACCCGCGATGCATGGCCTTAAGGTAGCCTTGCTGACTTAGCACTTTAGTTAGTATTCGTTTTATTATACCTATCATCGGTTACGAAAGTACTATTTTTGAATTTTATTCTTTATCATTTCTTGAATTTTACGATTTACTTTTCATTAAGAAATGTAATTTTACACTTAAATAGATCATGAAATATAGCATCGCATGTGTATTATTGTTTAGCTCATTCCTAGGCTTTAGTCAACTTGATTTAAAAGAAATTATGACGGGCCAGGATTATATTGGCCATTGGCCAGAAAATCAATTTTGGTCTTATGATGGCAGTAACATTTACTTTGATTGGCAGACTGGCACGAATAGGGGAGCACCTATGCATGCTTACCATGTAAAAACAAAATTAATTCATCAACTTGATTCCATTGAAGAGACAAAAGCGATTTCAAACGATTTGACTCAAGCGGACTATAAAGTCTTGTACTTCGAAAGAGATAATGCCTTGGCTTCGCTTTACAAAATTAATGGTGACATCTCATTATGCTATCAAAGCTTTGAAAACTTAAGCAGTATTCAACGAGTGGTCGATCCAAATGTAATTATACTTCAGCAAGATATTAATTTACTAGAATGGAAAAATAAAGAAGGGAAATCGACGCTAAGGCCTTTAACTAATTTTCAACTTGGTGATCAAAAGATGACAACAGTTGACTCAAGTTATTTATTCACACAACAAGATGAACTTTTTGATTATTTTAAAGATAAAGTCAAGCTAAAAGAATGGAGGAAAAAACAAGGAGATTTTCATCTATTTGCTAAACCTAAGCCAATATATTTAGGAACAGGAGATGTTTCAACGATACAAATTAATCCATTCGAAGAATATGTTGCTGTTATTATGACTAAATCGGCTAATGAAGTGGAAACATCGTTTCCAGAATTTATAACTGAATCAGGTCGCGTTGAACTAAATTCTGCTCGTTCTAAAGTAACCAATAAAGAACCTAGTCAACGTTTGGGAATCGTTAGCTTAGTATCTGACACAATGAAATGGGTTGATTTTTCAAAGCTTTCGGAAATACGTAAAAAACCGAATTACCTGGACACACTTGCCTCATCTCTTTACGATAAGGACCGATCAATTTTTATTCATCCGCTGCAATTTTCAAAGATCAAGAACTTGGCACTTTGTGACATTAGAAGTGCTGATAATAAAGACCGTTGGATAGTTTTACTTGATGTAGAAAAAGGCCTTGGAAAGGAAGTAAATCATCAACACGATGATGCATGGATTGGTGGCCCTGGAATATCATCTTGGAATCAAGAAGAAGCTGTTTTAGGTTGGTTAGAAGATGGGAAGTCATTTTATTTTCAATCAGAAGAATCGGGCTACTCGCACCTTTATTCCTACGACATAGAAACAGGTCAAACAAATGCCCTTACATCGGGTAATTTTGAAATACACGGTGTCCAATTATCAAAAGATAAAAAACGATTTTATATAACAGCCAACAAAACACATCCTGGCAATCGTGATTTTTATCACTTAGACTGTAAAAGTTTAGTTTGGACACCTATTTTAACTGCTAATGGATATCATGATGTGCAGGTGTCTCCCGATGAAAAATTATTGTTGGTAAGGTATTCTAATGCCAATACACCATGGGAATTATTTGTTGCGGCTAATTCAGCTAGTGCCAAGATGCTGCAAATTACTCATTCGTCTACCGCGAAGTTTCAATCGTACCCTTGGAGAACCCCACCGATTATTCAATATGTTGCAAGTGATAGTGTAAAAGTGTCTGCGCGTCTATATGAGCCTAAAATTGCAGAGAAAAATGGTGCTGCTGTATTATTTGTGCATGGTGCCGGTTATCTTCAAAATGCACATAACTATTGGAGCAACTATTACCGTGAGTACATGTTTCATAATTTACTATGCGATCTTGGATATACTGTTTTAGATGTGGACTATCGCGCCAGTGAGGGTTATGGACGAGATTATCGAACTGCAGTCTATCGCTACATGGGTGGAAGAGATTTAGATGATTTTCTTGACGCGAAAGAATTTTTGGTGAAGCAATATGGAATTGATTCAAATCGTATTGGAATTTATGGTGGTTCTTATGGTGGCTTCATTACCCTAATGGGTCTATTAACAAAACCAAATGAATTTGCCTGCGGTGCTGCCTTGCGTTCGGTCACTGATTGGGCACATTACAACCATGAATATACGAGCAATATTCTTAATTATCCGGAAACAGATCCTCAAGCTTATCGTAAAAGTTCGCCAATATACTACGCTGAAAATTTAGTTAAACCACTTCTTATGTTGCACGGAATGGTAGATGATAATGTGCAATTCCAAGATATCGTTCGTCTTAGTCAACGCTTTATAGAATTAGGTAAAAAAAATTGGGAATTAGCTGTTTATCCAACAGAAGCCCATGGATTTAGAGCCGCATATTCCTGGTACGATGAGTACCGAAGGATTTTTGAGTTATTTGATAAACAGTTAAAAAAGTAATGTTATGCTAGTCGTCAGAGAATTAATAGATAAAGAGGAAATGCTTAAAAATTTGCCGGTGCTTCAAGACTTATATCCCAGTCTTACCTTAAGTGAATATTCCTCAGAGCTAGATTTAATGCTGCCCCATAACTACGGACAAGTCGGTGTTTTTGAAGGAGATATTTGTCTCGGCTTAAGTGGATTTTGGATTGGAACTAAATTGTGGTGCGGTAAATATTTAGAATTAGATAATATTGTTGTTTCAAAAACACAAAGGAGTCAAGGAATCGGCAAATTAATATTTGATTTTCTACATAAAAAAGCCTTGGAAAATGACTGTACCATGCTTTCATTAGACTCTTACACGACAAATTTTAAAGCTCATAAATTCTTTTATAACGAAGGATTTGCTCCAAAAGGCTTCCATTTTATAAATATTTTGAAGGGCGATAAAGTTCGGTGAATTAAGCTTATCATTCCCTTATTTTATTTACCCGTTGAATAAGAGTTACATCTATAAAAATAGGGTGGAGTTATAAATCGAATATTTTTCTTCCATAGAACAGCTTGATACGATTAAATTAGTAAATTTAGACTATTGTTGGAGTCCAGATACCAATAAATATAGCATAAGTTCAATTAATTTATGATTTATAAAAACGGCCATCCTCTAATTGGTTAATTGAGGGGTTTCATAAGCTTAACCTAAATAAGCAATAACAAATTTATTATGAAAAAAATTATGTTAAGCGTAGCTTTATTAGCTGCAGTTGTTATGACTTCTTGCGGTAAGACCGCATGCAGTTGCAAAGAAGAGATGATAGCTATGGCAACGGAAGCTATGTCATCCGCAACTGATATGGACAAATTAAAAGAACTTCAAGCAGAGGCTGCTGATTTAGAAGCAAAATGTAAGGGCTTCACTGTTGCAGATTATGAAAAATGTAAGTAGTTAACAATTAGCTAAAAAAAAGGCTGCTTAATAGGCAGTCTTTTTTGTTTATATTAGTTGTTTCAAATTAATGCTACTTTATTAGTGAAATTGTTATGTGGAAAAATAAGAGTGTATTTTTGGGTTTTATCTTATTTATCGGAGCTTTATGTTCTAGTTGTAATTATATACAGCCTCCGGTTAAGGTAATTCCCTCTAAGAATGTGACAAGGGATACAACTTCCTCGACTAGTAAAGATAGTGTAGTTATTTCAGAGGAACATGTGGTTACATGTCCATACATGGAGATTCCAGCAACGGAAAATGAAAAATCAATAATTTACCATACTGCATACAGTCTTTTATACAGTGAAGAACACGAACAAGCCATCTGGATAGCTTATGAGTTAACAAGCGAACAAACCAAC
>Ga0208858_1000228_pt1 | contig 11843 bp, 10 predicted proteins | sample LakMenEpi16Nov12_FD_150704 | JGI IMG/M metagenome (GOLD analysis project Ga0208858, IMG submission 150704) | Freshwater microbial communities from Lake Mendota, WI - 16NOV2012 deep hole epilimnion (SPAdes) | ecosystem: Environmental > Aquatic > Freshwater > Lake > Epilimnion/Euphotic zone ...
TAAAAATCCAAATAAGTCGTGGAAAAAAACAGTTCAAAATGTTGGCTTAACCTATTCCTTGGAAAGCCAAAACAAATCTTCTTTTGGCGATTCTCTTCTAAGTAGCTTTGATTACCGGGGAATTGGGGATCAATTTATGAATGGTATTAATCAAGGGATAAGTTTACAAACCACTGCAGCTCTATTTAAAAACGCCGTTAAAATCACCCCTAGCATTTCATATGGAAATAAAATAAATTTGCAGCAAATTCAAAAGAACTACAACGCTTTAAACAATTCGACAAAAATTGACACCTTAGATAAATATGGGATGGCGCATGAATTCAGCATGAACATCAACCTCACCACCGTATTATTTAGTTATTATCGATTTATTGGGAAAAATAAACCCCTATTACGGCATTTGATGACTCCAAGTATTGGGTATCGATATGTGCCATTGATAAACCCATTAACAACAAGTAATGCAGGAATTAACCAAGCCCTTATTTCCTATTCTCCTTATGAACGGAGTATATACAATGTGGGGAATGCCAGCGCATCGTCCTTTCTCACATTCGGTGTCAATAATTCAATGGAAATAAAAAGCAAATCAGCCAAAGACACCCTAACTGGATTTCGAAAAATCAGAATAATTGATCAATTTTCCATCACAGGAAACTATGATTTCAACAAGGACTCTATGAAACTTTCTAATTTACAATTAAACCTAAGAATAAGCCCTTTCACGTGGATAAATTTTGTGGCCAATGCTGGGTTTAGCCCTTACAGTTGGAATACAGTAAGCGGAAAATCCTTGGCTTCTTATGCAGCACAAACAGGTCAATCATTGGGGCGATTTTTATCCAATAACTTCACAAGCACCCTAACTCTTGCCACGAAAAAAAGCCGCGAAGTTATAGATGAAGCGAAGGAAACGGTAAAAACAAATTGGAACAGCGACTTCAATCAATTTAGTTTGCATCCAGAGCAAGCCATTTATTTTAATATCCCTTGGAAAGTTAATTTATCCCATGTTTATTCAATCAATGCAAATACATCAAAAACCAGCATCTCGAATGAAGATTATAATTTTGTTCAGACCATTGTATTAAACGGAGACATTAGTTTCACCAAACGATGGAATTTAAGCAGCAACCTTAACCTTGATCTACAGTCCAAGCAAATCACCAACGTTAATTTTTCATTAAATAGAAACTTACATTGTTGGGCGCTTTCTTTTTATTGGACACCAATTGGCGGAAACAAAAGTTTTCTCTTGAGCATTCGCAATACATCTTCAATCTTTAAAGATGCTAAAATAGAATTACGAAAGCCACCAAGCTTCTTATAGATTAATCGACATAGAGAAGGATTTTCGGTCCCACGACCATACTAACCGTTGTTATACGTCGATTTGGATTATTTAATTTTCCATTATCTATTTGTTGAGGAGGTAAATTTTCACCCATCCCAAAAAACGTAACGCTATAGGTCAAATTCAACTTGGTTTTCAAGTCAGCAAGTTGTTTTTCAAATTCTGCAGCAACAGCAGCAGCGCGCTTCTCGGATAAATCTTGATTTCTTTCCGATCGAGCTTTTTCATTACCTACTCCTTGCAAATCTGAGTATCCATTAATTACTAAAATTGTCCGATATTCATCTTGATTAAACACATTTTCATTATGTTGATCTAAATATAATTTCCAATCTGCAATATCTTTAGTTATTGTTTGAATTAATGTAGAAATAGCCATTCTGCCATCTTTGGTTAATTCAGCGCTCCCCGTTTCAAAACTAATGTCTGCAGATATATTTTTTATCTCTTTATTGGCAAGGATTAATTCGCCAACTGGATAAATATAATGAAACAATAAATCATTTAATTCTATGGCTAGCAGCAAAGACTTTTCATGACCGCTCGGTGAATATGGATCAATTTCATTCAGTGAATTAATTATTTGTTGCGTTCTTTCCATCAAGTTATCCAATTGAACATCTATTTCTTTAATTCGCTCGGTACTATCAATTGAATAAAACATTTTTTTTTGATCCTCAAGGCGCTTTAAAGCCTCATCAGCCTTTTCTAATGTTTCGGCTAAACTCTTTTCTCGTTCGGCTTGTTTACGATTAAAATTATTGACTTCTGTTTCACCTTGTTGTCCTTTAAAAATGGTTGTTTTATATTTTGGCGAAAACAAAACACCTGTATCTTTACAGGAAAAAAGGATTAGAGCAAAAACAAAGATTAAAAAGAATGTTGAATTTTTCATGATTATGAATGTTTATTGTAAAGCCTAAAGGTAAAAATAGTATTAAATAAGACACTAAAAAATTTATAAAACAGAACTCATTTTATTAGATATCAGGTAGAAAAGTAATCAAAAAAACCAAACGGAGATAAATAAGCGCTCGAAAGATTAGTTCCTGTTTTTTTTCAAGATATAAGTATATTTCGCTCCAAAAAAGACAATTTGGGCAGAATAATTAACCCAAGCTAGTAGAATAAATAAGGATCCTGCAATACCCGCTTTACCAAGAAAGAAATAATGTTGCAAGTAAAATTTAATTCCTAATTGACTAGCATATAGCAGAATAGCGGTGAGTATAGCCCCTCGAAAAGCTAATTTGGAAGACACCTTAGCATCATTAACAAACTTAAAAATAACCCAAAAAATCAAGGTGTTACTTATAATCGCGATCAAGTGATGCAAGATATAGAGCCCTACATCAACAAAACCATTCGTTGTCACTATCCAATGTTCGATAAGCGATACAATAAAAATCTGAAAAAAGTAAAATAGAATGATAATTAAAGCGAAGGCTGCTATAAAGAAAACAGATAGGAATCTAAATCCAATTAAACTTAGTATAATATTTTGATTTTCTTTATTCTCTACCTCAAAGAAATCATTTAAGCTCCTTTTGAGAGATACAAGAAAAGCCGAACAGGTATAAAGTAAAACAAAAATACTTATCAATTCAAATAACCAACTTCCATGATCTAATTGCATGTTTTTGATATACGACATGATACTATCTGTATCTGTCAATCCGATTTTTTCATTAAAAAGCTGCTGAATTATGAAAATCATTTTATCGTTGCCCACTATTCGTCCAAAGATTGAGATGGATAGGTAAAGAATTGGAATTAGAGCAAATAGCGTATAATAGGCCAGTGCAGCTCCATGGAAGAATGCCCCCTCCTTAACATAGGCAATAAAAGCTTCTTTTAAGACCGTCAAATACTGCAGGAACCTTTGCAGCTTAGTTTTTTTTGTCGATGTCAATTGCAGTAGTATTATTAAGAGGATTGATGCTAATAAGAACAAGTTCCTCTTTTGCTAAGGTATAAAAATAATTATAATAAATTGAACCTAAAAATACGGCACGCACAAAAGATAATGATATTGCTCCACTGCTATTTTGTTTATATTCATCAGGGCGAAAAAGGACTCTTTTCCCGTTTAGCATAATAGAATTAATTGGTCCAAAAAACAACGCATCGATTTTACTTGAGGAATTATAGTAAGCCTCTATCCGGTTTTTTTTTCGGCTCAATCGACCATTTTTCAAGATACAAATACTATCAGAAACGCCTAAAATTTCTTGCCCATCATGAGAAACGATAACCATAGCCACTCCTTCTTTTTCTTTTATTTTAAGCAAGAAATTAGTCAGTTTTAGGCGAAGTCTAGCGTCGAGATGAGCAAAGGGTTCATCTAAAAGCAGCACCTTGGGTTTTTTCGCAACAGCCCTTGCAATTGCAAGGCGTTGCTGCTCACCGCCAGAGAGCAAATGAGCTTTTTGATGCCTTAAGGGTTTTAATTCGAAAAGGCTCAGCATTTGCTCTACCCTTCGTTCACGTTCCGTATTTGGGAGATACAAAATGGCCTCCCTGATATTTTCGGCGACAGTATGATAAACATCCAACTTAAAATCTTGATTGACCAACTCAATTCCTTTCGTACCAGGTATTAAACGCAGCGATGATTTTGGCTGTAATTTTCCATCTAGCAATACGTCACCGCTATCTTGATCTATTAGCCCGGCCATGATTTTTAAAAGAGATGATTTCCCCGCACCACTTTTTCCTACCAAACCAATGATTTCAGAGCCAACTAATGACAATGAAACATCGCAAAGCACTGGTTTTTCATAGCCTAATGATATCGCAGAAACGGCTAGCATCAAGAACTAAGTTCTTTAGGAAATTCTTTAGTGGATATATAAATTCCTGGAACAGGATTGGCAAATGGCTCCAAATCCTTTAAGAATAATTTGACAATATATTGTTCAGCATTATTTGTCAATATTATTTTTTCAATCATTGATTCCGAAGCACCGACGTAACAAACGGGAGCATTTTCAGATACGATTTTAACTAAGCGCATGGCTGGAATTTCGAATTGAAAAGATTCGCCATTTGCATAAGAGCCTTCTAATTGGTATGATTCACTATGCAACTCCTCAACAGATAATACGGTAGAAGAAATTTGCAATTCATCTTCCCAATGGTTTTTAACATTATCGGCAGAGGGTTTCCCATCATGTTTTTCATCCGCAATTGTTTGCGAAAAAAGCTCGTTAACTTGGTAACACAATACAACACATTTCATTTTAAACACTTTCGATAAAATTAATTTAAATTCATTTAGAAAAATTTACATTTGCATAAACTTATGAAAATAACCATACTTGGCGGTTCCGGATTGATTGGAATGCACCTAATTAAGCAAGCTTGCGCAGACCATTACTTCACAAAAATTAATGTGATAGTAAGAAAGCCTTTAGCTACTAAAGATCCGAAAATAAATGAACTTGTTATTGATTTTGCTGACCTTTCATCCGTCATCAAAGAAACTCTAGGGGACGCTTTGGTATGTACCTTAGGAACAACTAGAAAAAAGACACCCGATAAAAAATACTATCGTGAAATCGATTTAACGTATACGCTTATTTCAGCGAAAGGAGCTTTAGAAAATGGCCATAAACAGGTTCACTTGGTAAGTTCTATTGGGGCAAATGAAAAATCATCCGTTTTTTATCCTGCATTAAAAGGAGAAATAGAACGATTAATCTGCGAACTTTCTTTTGATTCCACTTTTATTTATAGGCCATCGATCTTAATAGGCAAGCGAGAAACGGCACGACCACTTGAGTGCTTATCACAACGAATTTCAAGCCTCATCAATCCCCTACTTTTAGGCAGCTTAAAAAAATACCGTAGTATTTCTGGTGAAAAAGTTGCGGAAAAAATAATCAATGAACTAAAAAACAACAAGGTTGGGAAGTATTATTTTGAATCAAATGAATTGGAAATATCTTAAATTAAATTACTAATTTAGAACCATGAAAAAATACATGCATATTTTATTTGTTTCAGTTGGAATACTTACAAGCCAACTAGCGATAAGCCAAAAAGATCCACTGAACTTTGTTGATCAAACAAGCGTAAACCTCTCCCTTAGTAAAAGCATAGAGCTGTACAACCTTACGCGTTTTAATGATGCCATTGCATTACTAAAAAAGGCAGAGCTAATGAACACGGCAAATTGGAAGATTCAATATTGGATGGGAAAAAGTTTTTACGAACTATCCATTTATTATGCAGCAGAGGAATGTGCTTCACGTGCACTTGAATTAATAAGTAGATCAGATGATGCTGATGCAGGCTTAAATGAGCTATTAGGGAATGTTAATCAACGGCTAGGCAATATTGATCTAGCAGCTGTTTATTTCAAAAAAACAGCACAATTAATGGGGACAAAAACGGCGAAATTAAACAATATATTTTTCTATATTGATCAGTGTGAACTTGCTTTAAAAGATATGAAGGCTGGAATCGTAAATATACGAGAGCCCTTATCGCCAATGCTAAATACACTTGATGCAGAGTATGCCCCGATAGTAATAAACGATGGAAAAGAGCTGATTTTTACCGCAAGAAGGCCCGAGACAACGGGCAACAACCTCAACCCGGATGATTTACAATATTATGAAGATATCTACCATGCTGTTTGGGATTCAACTAAAAAGGATTGGGTGATTCAGCCGGGAACATTCATTGATTTTAATACTAATGGATTTGACGCCATGAGTTTCGTTGCAGAGGATGGGCTTTATGGATTAACAACGGTGAATACATCTGCTGCTGAAAAAACAACGAAAAGCTCTGATATCTTTGAAATCACAGGAGATGTTCCTTTCCAATGGTCATCAATGAGTGTGATTAAAAATAAAAGTATAAATACAGATTATTTTGAAGGTGGGGCAACCCTGTCTGAAAATAGTGAGGGTGGAAGACAACTGATTTTTATCAGCGATCGCAAAGCAGAAAATTCAGGAATGGATATGTTTGTCGTGCAACAAACAGACGATGTTTGGGGAACAGCAAAAGCGCTTCCAAAAAATATTAATTCTCTTGATAATGAAACTACCCCCTACCTAACTTCAGATGGCAAGTATTTATTTTTCAGCAGCGATGGACTACCTGGTTATGGTGGATATGATATTTATTATTGTGAAAATATTGATGGGGTTTGGAGCGCTCCCAAAAATTTAGGTTCGTCGATAAACTCTGTGAACAACGATACCCATTTTCAATTTAATCCAAAAACGAATCAATGTGTTTTTGCAAGCATTAACGAAAGAGATGATTATTTTAGTTATGATCTTTTTAAAGCTGACTTAAGTAAGATGGATTACCCATTTGTTACTAAATAGATTGATATTATTTAACCCTTATTTTTTTACGGGCAAACTTATCTAAATCGTAGCGCACAAAAACCTCTGTTCCTCCTTTGAAATTGGAAACGATAGACAATCGAGAAATATTAATGTCATATGAAAATCCAAGTGAAACAGCGCCCCATTCAGCCATAAGTTTGATAATCATGGCATCTTTGTACCGTGTAAATAATCCCAATGAGAAAGATACTTCTTTATTTATGGAGGTTGTTCTGGATCCTTCTGTCAAAAATTGCTTGTAATAAAATCCGAGCATAACTTCATTGTATGTTTTTTGTCGCTGATAGTAAATTCCCGGTAAAATAGCACCATTGGCTTGAGGAAGGGCAATACTACCATTAACAAATACGCTATACCGTATCGGTAAACGTTGAATACTAGAATTATAAAAAGAACTTATTGGTCGATTGATGTGAAATGCAGAAACGCCAACATTAATCGCCTTATCCGCTTTATCATTTACATATTTATTATTGGTTTTAAACGAATAAAGCATCCCTGCTCCCATGTCAAAATAGGAAAAATTTTGTTTGTAAAATGATTCTCCCGAAGCGATAACAGGATTGAATGCTGTACCATCATACTGAACACCCCATTGGCCTGCTGCAGGATTTGTTGAGGCCTGTCCAAAGCCCGATGACAATCCTAACCCTACTTTACTGTTCTTATTTAGCATCAGATGATATGCCAAGCTTATGTTTACGAGGGTTTGATTATAATTATTTTCGCCCATTCGATCATTATGGAAATTAATTCCCCCTCCAATAATTCCTTTCTGCAAACTAGATGCTGGGGTTAATTTTCCATCCATGGAAGCTGCCATAGTAGTGTATGGAGTGGCGAAACTACCATATTGAGAGCGAAACATAGCAACACCTTGAAAAGTAGAAAATGCGCCCGCTAAGGCAGGGTTTAATGTCATAGGTGCGTACTCCATTTGCGAAAAATGAACATCTTGCGCAGTCAATTTAGAGCCCGATAATAGGCTAATTAATACAATTGAAAATAAAATTAACTTCTTTGTTTTCATACCTATCTTACCAATGTGAGACTGCCTGATGCATTATAGATTGAATCATCATACAATAACACACTTAATTTATACACATAATTGCCACTTGTAGCCGGTCTTTCCTTAAAATTACCATCCCAACCATCAAGAATATTAATGGATTCAAAAACCATCTCTCCCCAACGATCATAAATTTGAAAACTGAAACGTTTAATGCAAGCCACTTTTCCAAAGACCCATAATTTATTATTTGCTTCGGGACCTATTCCATTTGGTGAAAAAATAGTCGGCACGTAAAGTTCGCCACATAGTAACTTAACCGTTACAACCATAGAATCGCTTCCTTGGCATCCATTGTCATCACTCACCGATACATAATAAATACCAGAAGAATCAGGCGAAACAACAGGGTTAGGACAAGTGGTACAACTTAATCCATCAATGGGTGTCCATACATAATCACTTCCTAAACTGTAAGCATTGGCCACAAAAGAAGTTCCTGGATTGATGGAGGTGTCAGCTGGGTTAATATTGACTAATAAATCGTTAATAATGCCAATTGTTGTTCCATAAGCAATGGAGCAACCGTTGTTGTCAGTGACATTTACCGAATAGGGCCCAATATCTAAATTACTGATGCTATCCGTTGAGACGCTCGGAATATTCCATGTGTAAAGATATGGCTGTTCGCCACCATCCACATCCACATCTACCGTTCCCAATATACCCAATTCACAATCGATAGGAGTAGAACTTCCAAAAATGGTCAGCGCACTGGGTTGAGCGATTGTAAAACTTTGCACAACGACACATTGTGCTGCATCTACAACAACGATATTATAGTTACCCAAAGGCAAATTAGTAACCGTATCATTGGTGCCTCCCATCGGCGACCACGAATACACAAAAGGAGAGGTGCCTCCAGAGGTAACCTGAACGGCCGCGCCACCATCTGACAAACCGTTACATGAAATACTGTCTACGTACAACAAGGTGATGTTTGGTGGTATAGGAAGGGCATTAATAACTGTAGGACCATTTGAACTGATGCATCCAGATGAATTGTCTTGAACGTAAACCGTATAATTCCCTGGAGGAACTCCAGAAAATAGAGGCGAAATTTGATATAATACGCCGTCGATTGAGTACGTATAGGCACCAAGCGGAGCGCTTATGTTAATCGTCCCTGAAGGTACTGGACAATTCGGCTGAACAGAAGTGGCTGTAGGAACAGGAGGGATAATGGGTGCGCTATTTATTTGGGCAGGAAGGCTACTCAATGACACACAACTGTTAACATTATTAGTAACAGTAAACGTAAATGATGTATTAGCGATAAGACCTGTTAGCACGGTAGAATTGCCAGTGCCTGGAGTGGAAATTGCGCCAGGGCTTGTTGTGATTGTCCATGCTTGATTAGGAAGTCCACTTAACGCCACACTACCCGTTGGAACACTACAGCTGGGCTGTGTTATGGTCCCAATAATCGGGGCTGAAGGGACTATGGGAGGATTAATGAAAATTTGATTTGAACTTGAGGATGAGCAACCATTTGAATTTAGGGTAAGCACAAAAGTATAAGCGCCTACAGGAAGCCCTGTGAAGGAAACTGTTGAGCCAATACCAGTTATAGTTGTGGTAACAAGTGTTGCGCTTGTGGCAGTGAGCGTCCATCCACCCGTTGAAGGCAAATTGGAAATGGCAACAGATCCAGTAGCTGTAAGACAAGTCGGTTGCGTAACGCCTCCTGCAATGGGTGTATTGGGTACACTAGGCACAGAATTTATAATAACTGATGAGGTCGGATTAGAAGTACATGCCGGAGAGGTAACACTGTAAGTAAAGGTGTATGATTGCCCAGGAATGAGCCCAGGAATTACCGCAATTGAACCGCTTCCGGATTGGGTTACACCCGCTGGCGAAGAATTAATAGTCCATGGGCCCGAAGGAAGCCCTGATAAATAAATTATTCCGGTTGGATTGGTACACGTTGGTTGATCTATAGAATCTATGTTAGCTGAGTTTGGACATTGTGAAAATGCATTGCTACTAGCAAAAACAAATAAAAACAAGGTAAATCTCAGTAAATTATAATTCATATAAATTTTCAAACGATTAGTTTAACTGAACATTCATGCGTAAAGTTACAACATTAATGTAAAAAAAGGAAAACTTGACCGATTATTAAACGAAACACTTATGGCATAGTTGCCCGCTCAAATTTTAATAAATTGAAGGGTTAACTAAAAAATATTATCAATCTTTGTGCAAAATAAGATGAGACGGTATTTTTTTAAAATTAGTTTTAAAGGCACTGATTTTCATGGCTGGCAAACCCAACCAAATGCCACTTCTGTTCAAGAAACCATAGAGACTTGCATAGCACAATTGTTTTCAAATACCTCATTTTCAATTGTAGGATGCGGAAGGACAGATACCGGTGTGCACGCAAAAAATTATTTTTTTCACGTCGATTTCCAAGATTCAATAGATGAGGGAAACTTTAAAAACACCTTAAACAAAGTATTGCCCAAAAGCATTGTAATTCTTGATGTTTTTCAAGTAGATTCAGCACTTCACGCTAGATTTAACGCTAAATCAAGAACATATCGTTATTTTATTCATCAAGAAAAAGAGCCTTTTTTATCTGAATTTAGTTGGTTTATGCGCAAGCCGATTGACCTTAATAGGATGAATGATGCCGCACAATACCTCATCGGGAAACATGATTTTGCCTCCTTTGCTAAAAGTCATTCAGATGTTACAAATACATTTTGCGAGGTAAGCTTTGCAGAGTGGAAGTTTGAAGGCACTCAACTCGTTTTTGAAATACGCGCAAATCGTTTTCTTCGGAATATGGTTAGAGCCATTGTTGGAACCTTATTAGAAGTAGGGTACAAAAAGTTGTCGCCTGATTCTATACCAGAAATCATGCTCTTAAAAAGTAGGCAAGCAGCAGCTTTATCCGTTCCGGCAGAAGGATTGTTTTTATGGGAAATAACATATTAATGGTTAAGAAGGCACTACTATTTTTTATTCTTTTTTACGTGTACGCTGCACTTCGCTACCATTTTGGAAAAGGGTTAGGTTTAGATAGCGTCCTATTTGTTTTTAATAAATCATTTGCTTGGACAGCCGGGACATTTTTCGCTATGACCTTATTGCCAAGTAGGTGGTTTTCTGCTTACCCTCTTTACCGGAGCGAATTGGGTAAAATTGCCTACGGATTTAGTCTATTGCATATCTGCGCCAATTTAGTTCTCATTAATCCAAGGTCACAAGCCGCATTATTTGACGGAACCAGTCTCAATTTACATGGATGGTATATCGTTTTAATGGGCATCATAACATTTATATTTTTCAGTATCCCACTAATTGCGACATTTAAAAGAATTCCGTCTGGCAGCAAGTTGTATAAATTTGGAAAAGTTGGTGTGATCAGTTCCTTAATCCATGTTACAATAATTGGATTACATGGTTGGTTTAACCCTAACGAATGGCCCTATTATTTGCCACCAATAACACTACTATTTGTTTGCTCTACCAGTATCATACTCGTTTTACGGACCTTATGGAAATAATTTATTGGGCAGCTAGCCACGAGCGGTATAACTCAAAATAACCTTTCGTTTCAACCACGATAGCGCCCCCCATTGTATCGCCGTATTTTGCTGGCAATCCTCCTGTAAATACCATCATTTTACTAATTGAGACACTTGGAACATTGAATACATCAGAACATTTCACCCCATCAACAATATAAATCATATCGCCTTTGCGGGCACCGCGAAACATCAATTCCCCGTTTTCATCCTGTTTTATTTCAGATGACATTGATATTGCAAGCGTACGAATGTCAAATTTATTGACATTTACTTTAATATCAGCAGCCGTTAATTCCTTTGTAGGCAGCTCGCCGAACACCAATTTTACCCCAGATTTTACCGTAACCGTTTTAAAAACGTTTATCCGTTCAAATACAAGATCTCCTAGATTACAATACGCTTCCATTGGGACATCAGCCAATATGTTTTTCATGGTATCTTTTCCGCTGATAATGTATAAATAATACCTTCCCGCAGGAATGCCTACGATTCGAAAG
>Ga0208858_1000230_pt1 | contig 11733 bp, 2 predicted proteins | sample LakMenEpi16Nov12_FD_150704 | JGI IMG/M metagenome (GOLD analysis project Ga0208858, IMG submission 150704) | Freshwater microbial communities from Lake Mendota, WI - 16NOV2012 deep hole epilimnion (SPAdes) | ecosystem: Environmental > Aquatic > Freshwater > Lake > Epilimnion/Euphotic zone ...
CATCGGCGCAGCAGTTTCTGCCAACCAAGCTAGCAAAGATCGCGCTGGCGCTCGCGGCGCGGCAAATTTGCCTGGCCTAGACCTTGGAGAGTTGATTGGAGAGTCAGGGAAACTGGCACCTCAAACCAGAGAACTTGAAGCACAACGAAACGCCTTCAACCGGGCGCAGCTTCTTGAATCCCTCGGCATCCAGATTCCCGGCTATCAGGAGGGCCAAGCTCAGCGCACCCAGAACGCGATGTCGTTGCTTCGTGGAGAGTTGCCGCCTGACCTTGCTGCCCAAATTCAACGCAATACCGCCTCAAAGGCTCTAACTGGAGGATACGCTGGAAGCCAGGCGGCTCGCAACCTAACGGCGCGGGACCTAGGTAGGACATCAATGGATCTCCAGCAGGCTGGAGCTCAACAGTTTTCCAACATTATAGGCACCACTCCGATGGCGCAGATGGCAAACTATGAGTTTACGCCTCAGATGATTGCAAACTTGAGGGCTGATGAACGCGCCAAAAAACAAGCCGCTTTGCTTGGGACTTATAATATGCCAAGCGCGGGCGGGGTTGGTGGCCAGTACCTTGGATCGCTAGGATCTGGATTGACCAACCTTGGATTTGGTGCGTTAGGACAAGGCGGATTTGGTGGCGGGGCAGGCGCTGGAAGCAGCAATGTTGCAATGCAACAGAGCATCATGCCGAAAACGATCTAATCTTATGGCAAACCCCTTCTCAGGACTCGAAAACATCGGGCAATCGTACCTCCAAGGCGTGCAGCTGGCGAATCAGCGCCAGGCCAGGGAGGAAGCAGCGGCGCAGCGTGCTGAAGAGACGCGGATGCGCGGGCAGTATTACCAGGACCTCGTTGACCAGCGGCGAGAGGCGGCGGCGTTGGCGGCAACAGGGCGCGATGAAGGGCTAGCGATTAAGTTTGGTAGGTTTTTGAAACGTAATCGTGACGGCTCGATAGACATTGTTGGATCTGCCACAGCGCAGGAAGAGGGCGGAAACAAAGATCAGTTGTTAGAGACAGCTGGATTTGCGGAAACAAGCGGAATCGAAATGGGCGGAATCACGCTTTCCGACGAAGATAGAAAATCTAAGTCGTATCTGAAGGGAAAGGTTCAGGGGATTATCCAGAAAGCAACGAATGATCAACAGATGGCTCGTATCATGGCCTCGCAAGGAATTCTTCCAGGAGGCGATTCGGCAGGTGTGCCAATTCCTCCCGATTTGGAATCAACCATCAGCGGCGCTCCCCGAGACAACACATTTGGTATTATGGGCGGTGGATCTGAGCCAATTATGACCACGCTTGACGTGCTTGGAGAAGGGATCTCCCAAGATAATGTGCCACAAATGATGGCGCAAGCTCCTACGAGGACAGCACCTGCTCAAACTATTCCTGAAGGTTACACACGCGGTGTAATCAATGGAAAAAATGTCTTGGTAAGGAAACCCAAGGCTGAAAAAGCTGAGAAACCTGTATTTCCAGGAGAAATCGAAATCGAAACCCCTAGAGGTCCAATGAAAATCAAGCTGACCGCAGAGCAGGTTGCAAGCGAGTTAGCCCAACAAAAATCAGCGCAATCCACCAATGCTCCCGTAAAAGCGCGCTTTCAACGAGACCCGGTTACAGGCAAGCTAGTCTTAGCCAAATAAACCATGCCTAAGCTCATTGATATTCAAGACATCGGTCTAATCGAGGTTCCTGATGATGTTGGTGAAAATGAACTTCAAGAATTTGTCGATACCTTAGATCAAGGTGCGCTTTCTTCCGCTGGATCAGCCTTCATGCGGGAAGGCGGTCGCATGGTTGGTGGAAGCATGATGGGCCTTGCGCGTTTAGCGTCAGAAGAGCCGCCTCCGATGATGACAGCGGCGCAAGCAGAAAGCCCCGCTGGAATGGAAGCTTACAACCGTAGGCTCGAAGCATGGCAGCAACGCACTAGGGAAGTTTCACCTGAAGTTCTCCAAGCGAGAACTGAAAATGATCCGACGTTTAAGCTGGGTCAGAACCTTCAAGCAGGAGCGGCGGAAGCGTTCCCGGTCAATCCGTTGCGGGAAGAAGATTATCTTACCCAGTTGGCAAGCGGCGTTGGATCGCTTCCGGTTGCAGCGATACCCGGCGTTGGACAGCTGGCATACGGCCTTAGTTCTGGTGAAGATGCCGCGCAAGAGGCAGGTCAATTCTACGACACCAAGATTGCGGAGGCGTTGGCAAAAGGAGACGCGATGGAAGCCAGTCGGCTTCGCGCTGAAAAGCCACAGGCACAGCGTAAGGTGCTCATGGCTACAGCACCGATTGGTGCGATCACCGAAAGCGCGTTAGGTGCTGTTCCAGCAGTAAAGCGTCTGGTAACTGGCGCTATTGGAAAAAGGGTTGTTCGTGGCGCTTTCAAAACTGGCCTTGAAGAAGCAGCACAGGAATCGTCGGAACAGTTCCTTCAGAATCTGGCCGCTCAGAAAATCTACAACCCTGACCAGAAACTAGGCCAAGGAATCCTTGAGTCCGGAGAGGTTGGTGCGGGCGTCGGAACACTGGTCGGACTCGTTGCCGGTGGAGCTGGCAAGATTTCGCGTGGACAGAGGCTTCGTAGCTTGCAGCAGGAGCGCCTTGGAAGAGGTGCGGTGGTTGATGGCATTCCTGGATTCATTGATCGTGAGGCTGCCAGCCGTGCAGCCATTGGTGATGATCCCGCAAACCCTCTTCCGAATTCTGCTGCCACCGTATCTGGCATAGAGGATGCGCTCACTCCCGACATTGCCGAAGAGCTTGGCGGGATCAATGCAGGCGGGCCGCCCTCTGGACCGATTTCAATCCAGCCGGAACCCACGATTCCTGCCGCTGTTGAAGAGGCTATTGCGCCGCCGGTAGAGCCTACACCCAAAGCGCCGATCGTACCAGAAGAGCTAATCCGTCCTCCGGAGGAAATCTCTCTAGCGGCGTCCGTGCTTCCTCCTGCCAAACCAACACCTGTTCCCGGCCCAATACTGGTTGAACCGAACAAGAAAGAAGTCGAAGAGGAACTTGAATCGCAGATCATTCAAGCTACCGCACAGACTGTGCGTGAAGATCGGTCTGCTGGAGTAGATCCGACTGAGACCTACGACAAGCTGACTCAGCGGTACGAACAAGGGCCGGATCTGCGTACTCGAACTGCGTCCAGTAAAACCGCGCAAGCCTATTCCACGCCGCCTCCGCTTGCTTATCTGGCCGGCATCCTTGCTGACATAGAGAGTGGTCAACGCATTGCCGAAACGACCGCCGGCAATGGAATGCTGCTTGTCACGTCAGATCCGACTAAGCAGGAGATTCTTGCTAACGAGTTGGATCCCAACCGCCGCACGCGTCTGGAACGCTTTATTGGAAAACCTGCCACCGGACTTGATGCCGTCAGCAAGGAGTTCTTTGACTTGTTGGATTCTGCTCAACCGGATCGCGTCATTATCAACCCTCCGTTTGGCGCTCGATTCCTTGAAGGTTATAAGGAATCGTTCCCGCTCTTCCGAAGCAGTATCAAGCGGGCGGATACTTCGAGCATCGACCTCGCTATTGCGCTGAACACGCTCGAAGCCATGGCCCCCAACGGAAAGGCCGTGCTGATCTTGGGATCCAAGACTGGATCGCAGTCCAACAAGCTGGGAACTCCAGAAAACCGGCTGAAATCCTACGAACGGGCTGAGTACCTTGACCTGTTCAATCGGTTTAATGTTACCGACTTCTTCACCATCGACGGCAGTATGTACTCCAAGATGGGGGCAGGATGGCCGGTCGATATTGTGGTAATCGACGGAAAACGATCAACCTCTCCATCCGCCCAAGGAGGTTTGGTCCGTCCGTGGGTTTCAGCACCTCGCGTTTACAACAACTGGGCACAACTCAAACCGCTGATCAATGAAGCTCGCAAATCGAAAGTCACAACCCCTGTCGTCCCAGCAGCAACTAGCATGGGAAATGTCCCAGCTGTGGAGCCGACAGTTGAAGGAGGTGCAGGACAACCCGGAGGCGTTCCAGGAGCGCCTGCGAGTCCTGAACTCTTATCTCAAGGAAAGCGGCCAGAACCTGTTCCTGTCGAGCAGCCTGTTCCTGGACCCGGAGCAGTTGTACCAAGTGCTCCAGAACAACGAACTCCTACTCCAAGTGAACCGGCGGCAACTGGACCAGTGGTTGAGCCAGCGCCCAGAGTCAAAGAACCAGGAGCAGCTGGAGGCGTGGCAGGAGGACGGATTGAACCTGTGGTTAAGCCGCCTGCCGCAAGGCCCGGGTTAACATCGAAGCTATCTACGGATGAGCAAACGCAACTGGAGGCATTAAAGAAGCAGCTGCGCGACAAGCTAGGGGGCACCGCCATGGGCGTGGACCCCGAGATTCTAGTAATCGGCGTCAAGATGGCTTCCTTGTACGTCAAGGCCGGCATCCGCACGTTTGCCGAGTTCGCTTCGCAAGTGCGTGCTGATCTCCCTGAAATCTGGGATAAGCTCAAGCGGTCGCTTCTATCCATTTGGCAGGAGACCGCCAATACCGTCGAGGGATTGGATGATCTCAATCGAACCCAGGCAACCGGCGTCATTGATGCGATCGACCAAACCACGGTGCCCACCGAGCCTGAGATTGCGGTCGATCCCGAAATCGAGTCAGAGCCGGAGGCTATGTCTGAGGCGCGTACTAAGCCCTACAAGAGCCAGAGCAAAAACGCTGAAACCGGACTCGTCAGCCCCTCAAACATCGCTGACGCCACTGAGCGAGCCCTCCGCGAATTGGAGGCCGAGGTCAAGATGCCGATCGACAACTACGTCGCTAATCGGTTGCAGATGACCAAGGACCAGTTGTTTAAGATAATGTCCGCCGCCCAGATTGACGCTACTGGTTTGGCAATTCGGAACATTGAACGCGGTTCGGCGCTGATCAACTCAGACCAAACTGGTGTGGGCAAGGGGCGCACCGTTGCTGCCATTTTGCGGTATGCACGCCTGAACGGACTGACTCCGGTTTTCATCACCGCCAAGCCAACCCTGTACTCTGACATGGCTGGTCGAGATCTTCCGGCGATCGGTGAGAATGGTATTCGGCCTTATGTCACGAACAGCAACGTCGATTACCTCGCATCCACTGGTGAGACCGTGAAGGTGCGAAGAACATCCGCTAAGAGTCGTGAGGAATTGGCAAAGATCAACGACACGGCTGAACTTCCTCAGGGAACCAACGCATTTTTCACGACCTACGATCAGCTAAAATCGGATGTTCCTCCTGGATTCAAGGAAGGCGCCAAACAGAAGCGGGCCCGTCAATCTAAGCGAATTGCCAAATCGTTTGGTCCCATCTGGGAGGCGCTATCTCGTATTGCTCCAAACGCAATCTTCGTGTTGGACGAGGCTCACCTAGCGGCCGGCGCAAATTCCGACACGAACATTCGATTCGATCAGATTCTTCCCAAGTCAAAAGGTGCGTACTTCGCATCTGCGACGTTCGCTAAGCGTCCGGATAACCTCGGTCTCTACGCGCTCAAAACTTTGATGCAGCGTGCTGGATTGCGCCCAGCTGAAATGACCGAACTGCTCGACAGCGGCGGCTTGGCGCTTCAGCAGGCGCTTACTTCGATGCTCTCCGAATCCGGAGAGTTCGTGCGCCGTGAGCAGAACTGGGGCGGAGTGCCGTTTGATTTCGTTACCTCTACCGACAACGCAGAGCGCGAGCGCGAGCTTGCTGACGTGTACACGGACTTTCTTCAGCAGATTCTGCGCTTCAGTAAGAAGGTCTCAAAGGTCGCGAAGAAGATGGAGAACGTGGAAAATCAAACCCGTGCATCGGAATCAAAAGTAAGCGTTTCATCCACGAATTTCGGAAGTCATCTATTTAACCTTTCGACCCAGTACATTCTTTCGCTTAAAGCCAAGGCGATCGCTGACAATGCGATCCGAACTCTCAAGGGCAATGAAAAGCCTTTCATCGCGATCAACAACACGATGGAAGGCCCTATCGAGACCCTTAAGGAAGAGGGTTACGATGTCTCGTATCAAGGTCTACTGCTTCGTCAGCTGGACAAGCTGCTTGAAGTCACCGTCAAAGACAAAGCAGACGACACTAAGAAAACGGTCAAGATCACTCCTGATGAACTTCCAGATGAAGCTCGTCAGCAGTATGAGGACATTCGAGATGAGATCGCAGGTGGAGACTTTGGAGATATGCCCATCTCGCCAATCGATTTCATTAAGAACCGGATTCAACAGGCGGGTTATTCTATCGACGAGATCACTGGTCGAAGCACGGAGATTGTTACGGGACCTGAAGGTAAGTCAGCCTCTGTTCCTAGGAAGAAGCGCGATCGCCGGGTGATCTTGGATGATTACAACAACGGAAGACTTGATGCGATTATTGTAAACAAAGCAGGCTCAACTGGAACCAGTGCTCACACTGATCCGAAGTTCAAAGACCAGCGGCGCCGCGTGATGATCGTCGGCCAAGCTGCCCCAGACATCAACGACTTCATGCAGATGCTCGGACGCATCATGCGTTTTGGTCAGACCAGCTTGCCGCGCTACGTGGTTCTATCCTCTTCGCTGGCCGCTGAGAATCGGTTCATGGTGTTGCTGCGGCGCAAGATGGCTTCGTTGAACGCCAACACATCTGCCGATACTGAATCCGATCTGACCGCAAACGAAGGTCTGGTTGCTGACATCTTCAACTCGATTGGCGATGACGTGGTCTACAACGTCCTAAAATCCAATCCTGAGATCGTTGACCAGATGGACTTCAGTCTGCCTCCGCTCGACGAAGGAATCGACGAAGGTGGCGACTTCGCTAGATCGGCCACGGGTTACTTCGTAATCCTTCCGGACGACTACGCTGCCAAGCTTTGGCGCGACATCTCGGAACTCTACACGGACCGAATCCGGGCGCTCGATGAGGTTGGTGAGAACCCGCTGAAGGCTAACGTCGATGATTTTAGAGCTAAAATTCTTGAGTCTACAGAATTTACTCCTGGAACTGGAACGACTCCATTTGACGGCCCGTCTATCATGGAGCGCGTCTCAATCAATTCGCCGAAGGCACCGCCAACCTACAGCACTGCAACCGAAGAAGCTGCTAAGAATAAACCTTCAACTAAAAACATTGCGGAAGGATGGCTTCAACAGAGCAGAGCATTTGAGGATCAACGTATTGCTACGATGCAGACTAAAGAAATGTCTCCATCGCAGATACAATCAGTTAAAGATGGCTTTGAAGAAACCAGACAAATGGTTATCACGGCTTATCAAAAGATCGGGAAAGCATTCAAAAACCAATTTGGCTACGTCGCAGTTCCGATTGGACTGAAACTTAAGTCAAACGATCCTGGGAACTTCACTCGTCCTTCAGATCATCAGATTCTTTTGATACGCAACATGGTGCGTTCACGCGCCTCTATGCCGCTGTCAATGTCCGAAGGATCAGAGGTCGCTTCATCTCTTGGTCAAGAAGTAGACAATGCCGCTGAAGAATGGCAGACCACAACGGAGACGACCGATCAGCGGTACATCGTGACTGGAAACCTCCTGAAGGGTTTTCAAGGAGCGCGTGGCGCATCTGAGGTTCGACCAAAGATTACCATCTACACGACCAACACCGGCAAGCGGAAGACTGGTATTGTGATGCCAGCCAGTTTCACACCTGAGCGCATGGTGAAGGACATCCGGATCGGCAGAGAAGAAGCTATATCGCTCCTAAAAAGCGGCACTGAGATTTTTGCCAAGGGTCAGAGCGAGGGAGGAAAGGCTAGCGAACTCCTACGCATCAAGCCTGTCGGCAACGGAAAGTACGAAGTCCGCATCCGGGCCGGAAGTTCGTTACGCCCAGTCTGGTCTAACGCGAGCATCCAGCGGATGTTCCCGGACAATCTTGTCCAGAGGGGATCATTCCTTGTCGGCACGATGGACGCGGCTGACGCGCCCGCCCTGCTGTCTTTGGCCGAACAACTCAATCCCGATCTCGGCCGATTGATGTACGACAAGGTCGAGAACCTGCTGAACCGGGCCATCGAAGCTACCCGTCCGCAGGGTTCATACGAATCTACGGCGGCAATCCCGCTGGCGGTTATCAATCTGGCGCTGCGAGCTGCGCGTGCGGTCTACATTAAGACCCGCGACATCGTGCAAGCGCGTCAGGCGGCGTTCGAGTATGTGCGCGATAATGCACCGTCAAATACGGACTTCGCTGCTGCCGAGGTCGAAATCGGCCAGATAATTGAAGGCGCATTTGAGACTCCTGGCGCTGGTCCGTTTGACCGAGAAAACATCAAGGCGCCTCGCGCCGCCGCTGGTCAACGCCGCCGCCCGTCTGCTGGGTTCTTCCAGGGGCGCATCGTTCGCGAGACCAACGCGGAGCGCAAATCCGCTGCCCGTGAATGGGTCGATCAGTTTGGCGACGACATTGAAGAGGCTTTCACTGCGGCTACTGGAGGCAATCGAGCCGCTCAGTTCGGTATCACGCCGGCTCTTCAGCAGACCATTCTTGGAGAGCTTCTCGAACGCACTGCCGCCCGAATCCAGGGGTCGTTCCGAAACCCAATCGACCAGCAGAGGTGGGTCTATCTGCTGCGAAAAATCGGTGAGGTCGCTGCCCAGAGCGGTGCTCAGGACTTCGGACAGAGCGGTCAAGCGCGTCGGGCGATGATCAATGACATCGACTACCTGACCCCTACGCTGACCTATTACAACCTGATCACTGAGCGCCAGAAGGAGATTCCGTTCCCTGACGTTTCATCCGATCAGATCCGCCGCTGGTTGCTCGACTCCTCACGTCGGGCGATCGCGAATATCCGGTCCACTTTGTCGATTGCCGACAACGTCGTGTCACGCGAACTCAAGCAAGCTCGCCGGGAGCTTGGTGTTTCGTGGGAGGACATAATGACCTCCAGCTTAGACAAGCAGGGGAACTACAAGCGCATCCTGCTCGACGTGATCAGCGAGCACCCGATCCTTAAGACGCTGAGCCGTGCGGGTCAGATCGAACTCGCCAACCTGCTCGGCAACGCTTTCGAGAAGGAGCGCAACAAGATCGTTCGCGAAGAGTTCCGTAAGCAGGTCAAACTGCCCGAGGTTAAAGATAAGTTTCGCAAGAAAATCTACGACTCGATTCCGGAAATCATCAAGTGGGCGAATCTGGGTTTGCTTACCAACCCTGAAGCAGCAGCTGATGCGTTCCGAAACGCCATCGCACCGAAGTTCGGAGTCGCTCAGATCAACGGAGAGACTGCTCAGAAGATTTCTGACATGGCGCAACGTGCCCAGAGAACTGGAGGCACGTCCCGAAACAAGATCATCCAGGAGATGTACCAGCTGATGCAGCGAGAAGGCGGCATCCGCGCTCGAAACATTGTCATGGATTACTGGTACGGTTCCGTCCTGTCAGGACTAACCACAGCGGTCGAGCAGGGCACCGGGATTATCAACAGCATGATCACAGCTGGACTGGCTTCGGTGCAAAGCCCGAGATCAGCTCCTTACATTGCGTCGGCGTGGCTCGATGGCTTGCGCCGTTCGGCCAAGGATTTGCCGGGCATCTTTGGAAAAGGTGAGATGTTCCGTGGCATCAACTTCGATCCGGAGCGCCCGACCAGCACGCTCGAAGCACTCAAGAAATCCGACAACGAGGCTCTCAAGGCTATCAGCAATTTGCGCTTCGTATCGCGATTCATGGATGCCATGGATCACATTGCCGTGACCTCAAACTACGAGGCCATGAAGGCGTGGATCATTACTCGCGGTGGCGATGCGGAGCAGATCAAGAAGTTCCTCATTCCGACTTCGGAGGATGTTCAGCTGGCGAAAGACAAGGCTGAGTCTGAGGGTATTCCTGCCAATGAAATCAACCAGCGCGTTCGGGAAATCCTTGAGAGCCGCATCCCGTCCGAGATCCTAGTCGATGCCAAGGAGCTTGCTCGGCAGGCCGCTTTCAAGCAGGACCCGACTGGAATTGTCGGGCTGTTCTATCAATGGCTGAATCAAGCCGAGAAGAAGTATCCCGGCGTCAAGATGGTCACTGGTCTGGCGTTTCTGAGGTTTGCGGCCAATGCCACTAACGGCGCGATCGACTACACTCCGTGGGGTTTCACCCGGTACTACCTGAGCAACTCGACCCGGATCGACCGGCCGTTCGGTTACCAGATCAGCGATAACGAGCGGAAACTCTTGTTGATGAAGGCGTCCATTGGAACCGCAATCATGGCCATGGCGGCGGCAACCTTCCTGGGTGATGATGACAAGGAAGAGGATCGCAACATCGACATCACCGGATCTTACCGATCACTGGATCCTGACAAGAAGCGTCAGCTGCTCGCGCAGGGGCGCCAGCCGTACTCCATCCGAATCGGAGACACGTTCATCAGCTATCGCCAGATGCCATTCGCGATGGGCCTGGCTGCGATCGGCGAGTTACGCGATCACCAGCTGCACAACCCTAAGGACTGGAATCGCGACGCGATCCTCGGAAAGTTCAAGGACGCTGCTCAGGCCGGTATGTTTGTGCTGACCGACTCACCTGCAATCTCCGCGTTCACGGAACTCGTTGGCATGAGCAACGCGTACAAATACAACGCTGATGACTTGGTCAACAAAGACCTGGCTCGATGGGCAGGACGCCTTGCTGGATCGTTCATCCCGAATGTCCTGAAGCAGGTCGATACGTACTTCGATCCGCAGTATTATCAGGCAAAAATCGGTTCGGAGTATTTTCTCCAGCAAGTGCCCATGCTTCGCCGCGACATTGGAGCCGGCCCGATGGTCAATGTTCTTGGTGAACCTATCGAGTTGATGAAGCACCCATTCAGCCGATGGATCAAAACCCGGAAGGATGATCCCGCCTGGAACACGCTGGCGACGTTGTCTGAGCGCGGAGTTTTCCTTCCGACGCCGTCCGCAGCTGCCTCGGTCAAAGAAAACGGCACTCGCCGGCAGATGACGCCCGAGGAATTTTACCGTTATCAACGAGAGGTGGGTCAGCAGTATCGGGAATATGTCCTCCGAAAAGGCCCGCAACTAATCACCTCAACTCCGGACGAGGCGATCAAGACCATCTCCCGCGACACAGAACGCATTCGGACAAGAATCCGAGAAAAAATCGACCGAAGCGTTCGGTAATTGCTGGACACCTAACGCCACTTGCCATACGTTGACTGACGTATGAGCAACCTATCAGTCGCAACACAGCAAGCACAACCTCTCAGCGCCTTCTCTTCGGAGAACGCGTTCGTTTCAGTCCAACGCATGGCCAAGGCCCTTGCGTCCAGCACCCTCGTTCCCGACGCCTACCGGGGCGAGGCTAACCTCGGGAACTGCATCATTGCTCTGGAACTCAGCCAGCGCATTGGCGCCTCGGTCATGGCTGTCATGCAGTCCATGGTTCCCATTCACGGTAAGCCAACGTGGTCTGCCTCGTTCCTGATTGCTACCGTCAACAGCTGCGGTCGGTTCAGTCCGATGCGTTTCCGCTGGGTTGGAAAAGAGGGGACAGATGAGTGGGGCTGCCGCGCCTTCGCAGTCGAGCGCGACTCGAACCTCGAACTCGTTGGCGCCCTCGTAAACATCAACATGGCCAAGGTCGAGGGTTGGTACGGCAAGTCTGGCTCCAAGTGGAAGACTATGCCGGAGCAGATGCTCCAGTACCGGGCCGGCGCCTTCTGGTGCCGCACCTACGCGCCTGAGATCGCACTCGGTATGCACACCTCGGAAGAGGTCCAGGACACCCCTGCGGCCCAGCAAGTGG
>Ga0208858_1000234_pt1 | contig 11601 bp, 10 predicted proteins | sample LakMenEpi16Nov12_FD_150704 | JGI IMG/M metagenome (GOLD analysis project Ga0208858, IMG submission 150704) | Freshwater microbial communities from Lake Mendota, WI - 16NOV2012 deep hole epilimnion (SPAdes) | ecosystem: Environmental > Aquatic > Freshwater > Lake > Epilimnion/Euphotic zone ...
CGACAAAAATCACGGCGAGCTGCCATGAATGATCAATACATGGTTTCTGTGTTAGCAGCATCCATAGCAAACTATTCTCCTCTACTGTAATTCTTCTGTCAATAGGGTTTGAGATGCGCTAACCCTGCAAGTGTTCTCTCTTTAACTCTAGGAGTATTTCCAGAACAATGGGGTGTAATAAACACATTTGGCAATGTCCACAAGGGACTTTCTGCTGGTAATGGTTCAATAAATACTGTATCTAAAGCCGCACCAGCAATCCAACCTGCTTGTAAAGCTGTAGTCAGTGCTGATTCATCAACAATTGCCCCTCGTGCAATATTAATTAAATAGGCATCTGGACGGAATAAACGCAGAGTTTCCAAATCAATTAAGCCCTTTGTTTCTGGCGTTAAAGGAGTAGCAATTACCACAAATTCTGATTCTGGCAGTAGTTGTTTCCATTCATTTGCACCCACTACTTTATCAAAATTTGGTAATGGTCTTGCATGACGAGAACTGCCAAAAATCCGCATTCCAAATGCTTTAGCACGAACCGCAATTTCTTGACCAATACCACCCGCACCAATAATTAATAAAGTTTTATCTGTTAATTCTTGAATTGGTAAACCCCTTTGCCAATTACGTTCAGAGTGTTGCTTGTACAGACTTGGTAATTGCTTACTATAAGCAAGTAAATAAGTAATCACAAATTCCGAAATAGGGATACCATGAACACCTGCACCGTTAGTTAGAATCAAATCCCGTTCTAAATATTTGGGTGTCAAAATATGATTTACACCCGCATTTGGCGCATGATGCCAACGCAGTAAAGGCGCAGCATCTAATACTCGATGTAAAGTAGTAGGTTTGAGATCAAAGTAACTAAAGTAAACTTCCGCATCTGTGGCATCACCATCTATATTACCTTCACCATTCACGCGCACTACAACAGTACCTTCAGATAAATGTGGCTCAATTTCATCGGCAGTTTCTACTGGTAAAATGAGTTTCATAATTGATAACTTCGATTATTTTTGATGTTCTATTTCATCTTCTGCAACAATTGATATGTTGAATCTTCTTTAGCTGTGGTTGTTAAAGATTTTCCCCAACCGATATTTTTGCGATAACTGCCTAAAAGTTTAGCTTCTTCTAATGATTGTTCATTGATTCCTGTTAATGGTTCTACATCTGGTGAAACATATAGCGCATCAACTGGACAATACAATTCACACATAAAACAGGTTTGACAATCGCTTTGTCTGGCAATTTTTGGAGGTGCATTTGGTACTTTGTCAAATACATTTGTCGGGCAAACTTTGACACAGATATTACATTCAATGCACTTTGATTCACTAACTAATTCAATCATAATAAAAAACCAAGATTGATCCAAAATTTATATTGATGTAGGTTGGGTTAAGCGACAGCGCAACCCAACAAAAGTTTTGATATAACCTTTCCTGACAAATTTATCTGCGTTTATCTGCGTCCATCATCTTCCATCTGCGGTTAATTATTTTTTGTTGTACCTTACTTGACTAGGAATTGCTATGATGTTGAGTAAAATGAAACATAGCAAAAGTTTTGATAATGTTGGGTTTCCTTGCGTCAACCCAACCTACGATTTATACAGTTACCAGTTCTTTTGTTTTTGTCTCCTGAATAGGTGTAGCTTTCACCCACACTTGATCCAAACCACCACTAATTAAATGATGTTGTTGGTTAGCATCTTGTTGTGGATAATCTAAATGTCTGTGCATACCTCTTGTTTCTTTACGTTCTAAGGCACTGCTATACATCCATCTGGCTGTTGCTACCATTCCCGCAGATTCCCTTGTACGGAGAATATTGCTATTATCTGCAACTTGACTATTACGAATTTCATCCCACAGAGAATGTAATCTTTGCAATGATTCCGTTAAAGTTTGTTCGTTACGGAAATAGTTGCGGTTATATGGAAAAACTTCTGCTTGAGTAGCTTTAATGATGTCTTCACTGTGAATTTGCTTCTCACTACCAGAAATAAATCCTACACCACCTACAGCCTGAACTGGACGTTGGTTTGCTTGCACACCTAAATCATGGGAGTATGTAGCCGCAGACTGTCCTGCCCAGTAGCCTGAAGATAGCGCCCAAGCCGCATTATGACTACCACCACCAGTAAAACCACCACAAATTAATTCCCTTGTGGCCGCATCTCCAGCAGCATAGAGTCCACGGACTGAAGTAGCACAAGTATAATCAGTAATTCTAATGCCACCTGTACCTCGAACTGTTCCCTCTAACCGCAGAGTTACAGGGAAACGTTGAGTAAAGGGATTAATACCTGCACGATCAAAGGGTAGGAAGAAATTGGGTTGAGATAAACGCATTGTTACCTGCATTTCTTCCGAGGCTTTGTCAATGATGCAATAAACTGGTTGAGTTATCAAGGTTTCGGCAATGACAGAACGCCCTTTTTGTGAACCAGCACCAGGGATAGGTGTCCCATCTTCGTAGGTGAAAGTTGCCCAATTATAGAATAAGGTTTTGGTGACAGAAGAAAAAGCAGGTGCGATGCCATAGGCATTGGAAAACTCCATTCCTGACATATCTGCACCCGCTTCGGCTGCCATCAGGTATCCATCCCCTGTTAGCACATTGCAACCCAAGGCCTTACTCAAGAAAGCACAGCCTCCGGTAGCAATGATCACTGAATGCGATCGCACAACCCACTTTTCTCCAGTCTGACGGTTAACCCCCGTCGCCCCAGCTACAGCCCCTTCTGCATCTACCAACAACTGTAAAGCCGGACTGTGATCTAAAATTTTCACCCCCGCCCGTTTTATTTGTTGTCTCATTAAGCGCATATATTCTGGACCTTGCAGACTGCGCCGATAGGGTTTACCGTCTTCATCTGTAGGGAAAGGATAACCCCAGTCAGCTAGTTGGTTGACGTTCGCATAAGTTTGATCTAGGACCCGTTGCATCCAATCTCGGCTAGATAAAAATCCTCCTAAAGCTTCTCTAGAAGCCATTGCAGCCTCTCGACTGTCTGGTTCTGGTGCAACATACCATACACCGTTACCTGATGCGGCTGCACAACCGCTAGTACCACAATAGCCTTTATCTACTAAAACTACTTTTGCCCCACTATTAGCCGCACTCCAAGCTGACCAAGTTCCAGCAGGTCCACCACCAATTACTAATACATCAGCTAATAAGGTTTGATCAATATCACTATCTTGGGAAAATAATTGTTTTTGAGTCATGGAAATTCCTCTTTTTTTAACATTAATTAACGGAAGGAAACCCAACAAAATTCTGAAAATGTTGGGTTGCTGTCGCTTAACCCAACCTACGCAATAACTTAAACTCCTGGTGTACTACCACCATCAACTTGAATTTCTACACCAGTAATAGAAGCAGCTAAATCAGAAACTAAAAATAAAGCTAGAGATGCAATTTCTTCAGGCTTGACTATTTTTCCTAAAGGGATTGATTTTACTGCTTGGGCTTTATATTCATCTACCGTAATACCCAAACTTTGGGCATTTTGCACTGCTAAAGTTTTCGCTCTTTCTGTGTCTGTTAAACCTGGAGAAATGGCATTAATTCTAATATTGTCTAGGGCTAATTCTTTAGAAATGCCTCTTGTAAAGTTGAGTAGAGCCGCATTGGATGTTCCTCCTGGTAGGAAGTTGGGGCGGGGTGTGCGTCCAGCACCACCAATAATGTTAACAATGCGTCCATCACCTTGATTTTTCAAATAGGGAACAACGGCTCTAACTAATCGAATGTAACCCAAAAGTTTTAAATTCCAAGCATCTAAAAATGCTTCATCACTCAATTCTAAAAACGAACCCGCACGGGCTGAACCAGCATTATTAATCAAGATGTCAATTTTACCAAATTGTTCAATTGTTGTAGAAACAACTTTCTCAACATCTTCTGCTTTGGTTAAGTCAGCACTAACACCAATAACTTTAGCCTCTGTATTGGGTAAATATTGAATATCAACTACTGCTTGATAAAGTCTTTCTTGATTGCGAGCAGCAATAACTACATTCACACCTTCACTATACAAAGCTTTGGCTGTAGCTAACCCAATTCCCGCACTACCACCTGTAACAATTGCTGTTTTACCCGATAGATTTAGTTCTAAACTCATAGAAATTGCACCTTTGATAAATTTACAAACAAAATAATCACAGAAAACCTAAATTTGCTTAACTGCAAAATTTTCTACGAGAAATTGCTTGAGATGTGGCTGTTTTAAATTAATGCCCAATTCATTAGCTTTTTGAGCAATTTGTTCATAAGTAAAACCTGATTGAATTGCTTCTGCAATTAAGGCTATTCCTCCGGCTCTTGCACCACCAGCACAGTGAATTAAAATTGGTTTGGGTAAATGATCAATTTCTAGAATTGCTTCTGCTGTTAATTCTTGATTTGGTGCTTGAGAATTTAAAGGAATGTTTGTATATTCCAATCCTACAATTTGTGCTTCTTGCTTTTCATCATGGAAAAAACCATTTTCATCAGGATCACGTAAATTCAAAACGGATTTAAAACCTCCTATTGCCAATTGTTTTAATTCCTCGGATGAAATTTGTCCAGCGATACTCAAATCATCATTAACCTTTTTAAAATCAGTCATTTTGATTCCTCTTTGGATGAAATGAAATCAATAAATAGATGCTAAAACCTTATCTGCTGCGGCTCGCAATGCAGTTGCAGCACCAGCACTCATATCTCGTGGCGCACAAATCCTATTTCTCACATAAGCCAGCGTAATAGCCCCTGTGGCTGCGATAATGGGGTCTATACTTTCTTTACCTCCAGTTCTTCCTCCTGGTAATAGTTGACCATTACCATTAATGAGATAATCAGCTAATAATCTCAAATGAAAATCAACGGCTTCTTTGACTGTGGAAATATCACCATCTGCGGCTAAAGATTGCACTCCAGAATTTTTCAAAATATCGCCAATAGCAACTTCTCGATTATCACTCAATCTTTCTGCTGCTTCTGCCCGATATTCAATAAATTCAGCATCAGCTAAGTCTAAAGGTAAGGGATTACCAATAGGTTCTACGCCAAATCTACGGCGTAAAAGTAAATTATTAGTAATATTGTCTGATTTAACTCTGTTGTAAGCAGGACGTTTTTTAAGTGCTGCAAACCAAACATTAATGAGAGGAAAACGAGGATTTCCTTTGATGTGATATCCTCTATATACTGGTAAATTAGCCGCCAATCTATCTAAATGGGGACTATACATAATATCTACCAGAGTAAATGTTGATAAAAAATAGGGTTTTGGATATCTCCCTAAAGTTTTTTCAATTTCATCTAATTTAGCTTCAAATTCTGCTTCTAAATTTGCTAGTTCTTTGGCATCTTCTGGAGGTTGTCTCAAGAATTTATAGGCAATATCCCGAAAACCATTAGTTTCTGCATCTTCAACCCATTGTCTAGCAAGAGCATTTTCTTCGGGATTTTCAGGTAACAATGTTTCTCCAAAGTGTTCTTCCAATTCTAAAAGAATATCTTTTGATTCATAAATGAATTTGCCCTCAATATTTGCTGCGGGGACAAGAGTTGTTGGGACTAAATCTGTATACCATTTCGGTTTATTACTCAGATCAATAAATTCTGTTTCAAAGGGTATTTGTTTTTCTTCTAAGGCAAACCAAACTCTTTCACAAAAAGGACACCAAGAGTTACTATCTCTATATAACAATACCGGCGGTTTTCTCTCCGGGGGAAGTTTATATAAACTGCTGGAAATAGGAGCAGTAGAAGGTGCTTGTCCTGGTCTTTTGACTCGACGGGCGGGGGTATTTTGTCGAGCGCTTTCTAATAATTGATCCCAATTAGATATGGTAGTGCTTGTAATGGACATTTGTTACCTCGCTTTATTTGGAACGCCAGAGAATACAAATAGTTGTTCTTCTTTGGGTGTAGGTAAATTTTCACCTAAATAACGATGAATCCCTACTCCCATATCTCCTGTGGCTGTGAGTTTAAAGTTAACTTCTTCAAATCCAAAATCACGGAAGTATTTACGCACGGTTTCTGAATAAGCAATACCGTTGGAATGTCCACGAGTCCAGAGAACAAAAGCACCTTTTTTACTCAAAAAGCTCAAGTTTCCTAATAAACGATTGAGTTCATTTTCATCAGCTAAATTCCCAAAAATTCCACAAACAATCACAATATCTGCGGGTACTGCTCCTACATAGTTAGCAGCAGCAGTTGCATCACCGTTGATAAACTCAATTTGCTTTGTTAAACCTAATGATTCTATTGTTTCACGTCCATGTTCAACTAACTGGGGATTGATTTCTACTAATCTTGCATATACATCTTTAGCGCGAGGATGATTTGCTAATGTTCCTAATAAATCTCGTCCATCACCAGCGCAAGCACTAACTATACGAATAGTACCAGTTGGGGAGTTATCCAAACTATAGGAAATATATTCCTGCACGATTTCTAGCCGTTGCTGTAATTTGGGTTCAGTGTTGTAAAGATCGTGCCATTCTAACCAATCTTTTGGCATAAAAGAAGATTCCCGATTGCTAAAAATTCAGATTCTCAACAGTGTCTTTCATCACTATAACATAAAAATACGGTATGTCTATCAAAAAACCGTAGATTAAATATAAACACAGACTACCATATCAATTTGGGGAAAATCAAGTAGTTAGATAATTATTTATCTAGTAATGCAAAAGATGATTAAGTTGTTTCAATTGACTAACTTGCAATAAGTCTACATTTCCACCACTGATAATTACGCCAATTCTCGCACCCGGCGCTTTAACTACACCTTCTAATAATGCTGTTGCGGCTATGACTCCAGTGGGTTCAACAACGATTTTTAAGCGTTCCCAAATAAAAAACATGGTGCGAATTATACCTGCTTCCGATACAGTCACCATATCATCTACGTATTCTAGGACAAGGGGAAAGGTGATTTTACCTAAACTGGGAGTTCTGACACCATCAGCAATGGTCTGGGGATTGTGGACAGTTTGCAGGGTTTTGGTATAAAAGGAACGAGTAGCATCATCGGCTAATTCCGGTTCTACACCGATTATTTGACAATTAGGTAAAACCGCTTTTGTCGCAACTGCACAACCAGAAATTAATCCTCCACCACCACAACATACTAATAAGTAATCTAGTTGTCCAACTTCCTGAATTAGTTCTAATGCAGTTGTACCTTGTCCAGCAATTACATGAGGATGATCATAGGGGGGAATTAAAGTTAATTGGCGTTCTGCTGCGAGATTTTTGGTTAATTCTTCCCGGTTAGTTGTGTCACGGTTATACAAAATGACTTCAGCACCATAACCGCGAGTTGCAGTTTGTTTGACTATCGGTGCATCATCAGGCATAACTACAATTGTGGGAATGTTAAGTAATTTTCCGGCTAAAGCGATCGCTTGTCCATGATTTCCTGAAGAATAGGTAATCACCCCTTTTATTTTCTGCTTTACTGATAATTGGACTAAGGCATTATAAGCACCACGAAACTTAAATGCTCCTGTCCGTTGAAAGTTTTCGCATTTAAAAAATACTTGGCTTTTAGTCAGTTTATTGAAAGTATTAGAAGTAATTACTGGTGTTTGATGAGCAATGCCTAAAAGCCTTTTTTGCGCTGCTTGTATATCAGTAATAGTAACAGAATCAGATAATAACATTGTTTTTTATAAAGTAACTCTCACTATCATTAATAAGTAAGTGGGCGTTAAAAAATATAATACAAACCTAACCCCCCAACCCCCTTCCCTACCAGGGAAGGGGGAGTCAAAGTCTCTCCAGTATCAAGATTTATTCCTTTTCCCTCTCCTTGTAGGAGAGGGTTAGGGAGAGGTTTTATATTTAATTGTGCCAAGCTACTTATTAAGTGAGGTGAGAATCCCGCTTTGTATTTTTTACAAAATCTGGTTAAGGTGCTGGATTAGGATAACGAGTATGAATTGCATCCAATTCCGCGAAAATCTCTTTATCTAAAACCACATTGACACTATCTATATTTTCCTGCAATTGTGCCAAAGTTGTTGCGCCAATAATTGTGCTTTTCACAAACCAACGACTTTTGACAAATGCGATCGCTAATTGAGCAGGTGTAAGATTATACTTTTTAGCAATCTCCACATAAGCCTTCACCGCTTCTTGGACATTGGGTTTTAAATACCGTTGTCCAAAACCTGAAAATAGAGTTATTCTCGTATTTTCTAATTGTTGATTTTCGATATACTTACCAGTCAAAAACCCAAAACCCAGCGGACTATAAGCCAATAAACCCACATCTGTATAACGGTAAACCTCAGCTAAACCTGATTCAAAATTACGATTTAATAAATTGTAAGCATTTTGAGTTGTCACAACTTTAGGTAATCCCAAATCATTAGCAATGCGAACAAACTCGCTCACCCCCCAAGGCGTTTCATTACTTAAACCCAAATAGCGAATCTTTCCAGCTTTAATCACATCAGCAAAAGCTTGTAACTGTTCCGCAATAGGCACAGATTCCCTTTCTGATTCGGTATTATAACTTGTTTGTCCAAATGTCGGAACATAACGATCAGGCCAATGAATTTGATACAAATCTACATAATCAGTTTGTAATCTCTGCAAACTATCATTTACTGCCTGTGTAATATTATCACGGTCAACTTTATTATTTCCACCCCTCAACCAAGAAAAAGGACGACCCGGACCAGCAATCTTAGTAGCTACAATTAATTTATCTCGTTGTTGTTTCTTCAACCATTCACCAATATAAGCCTCAGTTTTCCCTTGGGTTTCACCACGAGGAGGGACCGGATACATTTCTGCCGCATCTAGGAAATTTATCCCTTGGGTAACAGCATAGTCAAGTTGCTCATGTGCATCCTCAATAGTATTTTGATGCCCATAGGTCATAGTTCCCAAGCAAATTTCTGAAACATTGAGGTCGCTTGCACCAAGTTGGTTGTATTTCATAATGTTTTAATGATTCTCCTGATTCCATTTTGCTACAAAAACTAAAAATATCACTATTTCATCAAACTACACTAAATCTACTGATTTAACGGAGTTAATACCTGAAAAAGCATACTATCATACAAATTTTAGATATACAACCCTTTGTAACAATTAATTTAAAATTATCAAAAATGTATCCACCAATACTCAAATTCTAGATTTTTTGTGAAATACTGCTATCTATAACAGATTAACTACAGTAACTTGACCAAATTACCGGATTATATAACATAGGGTAATTTAGTTGCTACTATAGGCTTTCGTGTCAGTAAGAATACAAAATCAGTCTCAGTAGACCTATTACCGAAAATTTCTATCTGAGAAGTTCCTTGATCTTTCCTATGGTAAGTCCGAAATTATTGATGATTTCGGACTGCCTTAAATTTTGTGTGTGAGGTTATCAAAATGAAAAAAACTGCTTGTAATTTATTGCTAACTTTCCCAATGTCTGTATTCCTATTAGTCTTAGCAGCTAGTACAAAAACTTCTGCTAGTGAAATAAGAGGAGAAAATGAAACAACAAACAAAGAGACTTTATCACCAGTCAATATCAATACTCCTGACTTTAACAAAATTACTCAAATAATTGCCCAAAAAGAACCTTCCTCTTTATCAGATGAATCACAAGTTACATCTGTATCCCAGCTTTCAGATGTCCAACCCTCTGACTGGGCTTATGAGGCCTTAAAATCTCTTATAGAACGTTATGATTGCTTAGTGGGTTCTGATACTAAATATCGTGGTAATCGAGCCTTAACTCGCTATGAATTTGCCGCAGGGTTAAATGCTTGTTTAGATCAAGTCAATAAACTTATTGCCTCATCTACATCTGATTTGGCTCTAAAAGCAGATTTGGAAACCATACAGCGACTAACTGAAGAATTTAATACCGAACTTACTGTATTACGCGGAAGATTACAGACAATAGAAGCACGAACCACAGAATTAGAAGGTAATCAATTTTCAACAACAACTAAGCTACAAGGTGAAGTGCAGTTTGTAGTTGGTGGAGTTTTAGCCGGGAATAACGTCGTTACCAAACAACCCGCACCCAGCACCATTACATTTTCCCAGCGGACTCGCTTAATATTAAGTAGTAGTTTTACTGGTAAAGATCAACTACGATTAACACTTTCCGGTGGAAATATTAACTCATTAGGTGGAGTACCTAATCCTAGAGGAACTGGAACAGGACTTAGCACAAATAATCCCACTGGCGGAATATTTGGTACATTTGACAGTAGAACTGCCGATAATGCCAGTCCTAGTTTTGGCGCAAATCAGATTTCTGTTGGTGGTATCCGTTATCGGTTTCCAGTTGGTAAAAAGACCCAATTTAACATTTTTGCCCAATCTGATGGAGCAAACGAGATTGGTTTAAGTGGTCCAACAAACCCATTTGAAGGGTCAGCTTCTAACGGGATTTCTCGATTTTCCCGGCGGAATATGGTCTATAACTATGGAGATACAGGCCCTGGAATTGCCATACTTCACGACCTAAGTAAACAGTGGCAATTAGGGGCATCATACAGTGCGCCTAATGGTGATAATCCCGCACCTAATAATGGCTTACTTACAGGTAGATATGTAGCATTTGGACAGGTAACATACTTTAGCCCCAAAAAGAATTTCCGGCTAGGTTTAAGTTATGCTAACACCTATAGTCCAGCGGGTGTTTTAGGTCAAGGGGGAACAAACTTTGGTCCTGCGGCTGGAAGTAACCTAGCAAACAGCACTATTTCAACTAACCCAGCCAACGCAGCTAGGGGCATTGTTGATAAAGGAACAGTAGGAAATCTTTATGGACTTGGGGCATTATATAAACTTAATCCCCGACTAGCAATCAATAGTTTTGTTGGTTATTCAGCCCATCGTTATTTGGGACAAGGAGATGGTCAAGTCTGGAACTGGGGAGTAGGACTAACATCTCCCGATTTAGGAAAAAAAGGTAGCTTAGGGGCTATTTTTGTGGGTGTAGCACCAACACTAACTACACTTAGTAAAAATGTAGATTTGGGAGCAGGTAAGGGTCAAGCCGACAAAGATACCTCTCTGCACGTTGAGGGATGGTATCAATATAAACTTACTAACAATATTGAAGTTACACCTGGATTTATTTGGGTAACAGCGCCAAATTCAGATACTACTAATCCTGCTAGTATAGTGGGTTGGCTACGTACCACCTTCAGATTTTAACGCATAAATCAGGATTTGAAGATTTGCAGGATTTCGTATTTATTAAAAGTCTTTAATCCTGTTAATCCTTTAATCCTGGACATCCTGATTCTGACATTTTAATCCTATTAATCCTTAAATCCTGGACATCCTGATTCAGACAGTTTCATCCTGTTAATCCTTAAATCCTGGACATCCTGATTCAGACAGTTTCATCCCGTTAATCCTTTAATCCTGTAAATCCTGATTCAGACATTTTCATCTTTCATAATCTTTTTTTATGACTAACCCAACTGAATTACTTAATCATCGCTATGGTCATAATAACTTCAATCCAGATATTCCCTGGAGTGACACCTTAGCAACTCTGTTATCCCATCGTTCAATTCGTGCTTATTTACCTGATGCCTTACCCCC
>Ga0208858_1000236_pt1 | contig 11568 bp, 9 predicted proteins | sample LakMenEpi16Nov12_FD_150704 | JGI IMG/M metagenome (GOLD analysis project Ga0208858, IMG submission 150704) | Freshwater microbial communities from Lake Mendota, WI - 16NOV2012 deep hole epilimnion (SPAdes) | ecosystem: Environmental > Aquatic > Freshwater > Lake > Epilimnion/Euphotic zone ...
CAGATGAAATCATGAGAGTTTGGTTTGTATGCTTTTTTGTTCTGTTTGCATTCGCAGAGTTTTTTAAGTGGTTACAAGGTTTTTCTGTCCCATTACCAATATATATTTTAGGTGGGGCATTTTTAGCTGTTGCCTCTAACTATGATCAGATTTTTGGTTATAACCTCAGCAATATTTCTACAATCAACCCGGTGGAAGTACCCCAGGAAATACCTAAGTTGGAATCAGCAGCAAATTCAACCCCAATTTCTTTAAAGACTTTCAATTAAAAAAATATCCCAAAATTTCTTGTAGTGCGGGCATCTTGCCCGCTAATAATACAAGGAAGATGTTAGATACTGGCTTTACAGGTTTTCTAGCAATTAATAAACAAGATTTAGAAGGACTATATTGGCAATTTCTTCGTAAAAAGGTGATTGGAATTTTTGCCTTTGGTGGTGAATTTTCAAGCTGGTATTTTGACTTTGGGATAATTACAATTAGCTTATTAAGTAGCTAATGTCTATCTACATCAACAGCTTCAGATTCAATTTTATTAACCTCTTCTCCGATTTGATAGGTAATTATTGCCTTTACTCTATCTTTTCCAGAATAGCCAATTTTATTAGTTAAATGAATATCAATTACCGAATTTTCTAAAGGTTTTAATTCAATCCGTTTTGGCTGAAAACTAAAAGATTGTAATTTATGATCAGAAACATTACGAACTTCAATATTTTTAATGATCACCGTTTGATTGTTCATCTGATGATTTTCTAAGCTGACAAATACAGTCGCAAAACCAATATCGCGGTTAGGTTGGGGAGGAATACCTAAAGGTGGTAATTTATTCTCCTGAGACAGTAAAGAAACCTTAATCATAACTTTCTTATTAACAGCCTTTGACTGTAAGTGTGACGATGGTTGACCGTGAAAATCTCTAGGTAAATAATGACAACAATCCACCGTAAGTGTTCACAGGGGTAATTGATGACTCAAATACCGTGAAATCGAATGTGTGAAGTAGTCACAGCTATGAAAATCACAAGTTAATCCATCTGGAGTACAAATGAATAACTACGCAAAATATAGTCGTATTTATGACTTATTTAGGGGCAGAAATTTGTGGGAGTAAAGACGGAGAAGTTTGACTCTTACGCTTGGCACTGATAGCTGAAGTCATGAACTCCAAAACATTTCGACGTTGAGAACGAAGAGTAGTAACAACAGTTAACATTCTGGACACAAAGATACTACCAGCTTGGGATTGAGAACCAAAACTAGTCCGTCTCCAGATAACCGCCGGACGGATAGCACGTTCAGCCGCATTATTTGTGGGTTCAACATCTTCAACTTGGACAAACAACCACAAAGCAGGTTCAATCTTTAAAAGTTGACGACAAGTTCTCACAGTTTTTGCCAGTGGAGTGTTCTCTTTACTACCAATCTCATAATTAGCAGCTTCCAGTAAAGTAGACTTGACAGAATTGCGAATTGGTTCAACTGCTAATTGAAACCCGCACCGGGTTAAAGTTCCATCTCTAACTTGATACCAAAGGTCGAATAATTTTTCAAGTTGTTCTAGAAGTGCAGTCCCGATTTGCTGGGATACCCCACTTCGCTCGGATATTTTGATAAAATCTCGTTTCAAGTGCGCCCAACACACTTGTCTTTGGTCTTTGTCTACCCAGTTGTATGAGGCATAACGATCTGAGGTTAAAATTCCCTCAAAGCTTTCGCCCAACAAATTCTTGGCGGCATCTGTACACCGAGTTAGTGTAATTTGAAAGAAGGTTACTAATGGTGTAACGGCTGTCCACAACCAAGCTTGACTATTTTTGCTGTTACATCCATCCGTGTTTTTTTGACTAAATCTGGTTTCATCTGCACCTACTACTGCCGCATTCTGGATGTAGGTTTTCGCCTCTTCTACCGCCTTTTCTACCGAGTTACTTGCTTCCATTCTCAGTTTATTGATTGTTCCTAAACTAAGTCTGATGTCAAATATTTCCGCCATTGCTGTTTTCACCGTTCTCTGACTATGGCGATACAGTCCACTCAACACCGCAACAAGAGCTACAACTCTTGTTCCATAATGATTCGGATCTACCTCTTCTGGTAATTTTGCTCTTGTACTCTTACCACATTCTCCGCATTCGAGTTGATGTAACCGATGTTCTATGACGATGGGTTTGATGGGTGGTATTTCTACTTGCTGGTATCTGTATGGGTTTACATCTTCTCCTTCCAACTGCCCTCCACAGCTACTACAGGAATCTGGCTTATGATTTTTTACCTCTGTACAATCAGATTCTGGATACAGAAACTTTTCAAATCCCTTGTGTCCTGGTTGTCCTCCCCTTTTTTTCCCACTTTTTTTCTTGGTTGGTTTCTTTTCTGCGTTGAGTGGGTCGGCTGATGGTGGTGATGATGAATTCTTTGATGTTCTATTTAGTTTTTCTTCTAATTCTTGTATCCACTGCTCCATCTCCTCCATCCGTCCTTTGACACTGGTTGGAGTTTGTTCCCAATCCGTTTCCGGTATTTCTGTTTTATAGATGTGGCAGATGAGGCTGATTTTTTCCATGCCTTCTACTCTACCATGTCTTTCTACTTATTTTTTCTCGTATCCGAATTCATCCTGTGAACAGTTACATTTTGAAGTTGCTACTACTTTAAACAATCTAGCAGAAATTTATCGAGAACAAGGACAATATTTAAAAGCTGAACAAGTGCATTTAGAAGCTTTAACGATGCGAAGAAGTTTATTTGGTGATGAACATCCTGATATTGCCCAATCTTTAACTAACTTAGCGGCTCTTTATACATCAACAGGACGCTATTCTAATGCAGAACAAATGCACTTAGAAGCGTTGGCAATGAAAACCCGATTGTTTGGAGAAGGACATCTTGATATTGCTTCCAGTCGTAAGCGTTTAGTTGGTATTGCAACTGTGCAAGATAGAATTGTGCAACGTCTGCTTTTAGAGGAGTTGTATTTCCCTCTAGAAGAAACATTTGTTGATTGTAGCTACGCTTATCGTCCAGGGCGAAATATTCAACAAGCCGTACAACAATTGTTTTCTTATTATCAGTATCGTCCTACTTGGATTATCAAAGCTGATATTGCTCAGTTTTTTGATAATTTATGTTGGGCTTTGCTTTTAACTAATTTAGACGCTTTGCAGTTGGAAAGTAGAATATTGCAGTTACTGGAACAGCAATTAAAAGCTGGAATTATTATTGCTGGGAAACACATTGATTTCGGTAAAGGTGTGTTGCAAGGTGGAATACTTTCTGGTGCATTAGCTAATTTATATTTGACGGTTTTTGATAGGAAATGTCTGAGTAATGGAATTAATTTAGTCAGGTATGGAGATGATTTTGCGGTTGCTTGTAGTAGTTGGAAGGAAGCTAACCGTATCCTCGATAAAATCATAGCTTGGTTGGGAGAACTTTATCTCACTTTGCAACCTGAGAAAACACAGATTTTTGCACCCAACGAAGAACTGACATTTTTGGGTTATCGCTTTGCTAATGGGAAGGTTTATGCACCAACACCTCCAGAACCCAAGCTGGAAGGAGAATGGTTAACTAATGCTTCGGGTACGCCTTATTTTCGTCCCAAGGAACGACCATTCAAATTTGTTTCTCGTCCACCAAAGGCTTGTGATATCAGCAAGCCTGTAAGTTTTCCTCGCGCCCCCATATCTCATCTTTGGCAGGAATCTATGACTACATTATATATCACAGATCAAGGTGCTTATTTGAGTGCTAAAAATCAACAGTTCCAGGTTTACTATCAACAGGAATTAAGAATTAAAATTCCTGTTGTGCGAGTGACAAATATTGTATTATTTGGTTGTTGTAATGTTTCTCATGGTGCGGTGAGTGTTGCCCTACACCGACGGATTCCGGTTATGTATTTGTCACAGAAGGGCAGATATTTTGGTAGGTTACAGACTGAAGGAATGGCGAAAGTTGAATATTTAGCGCGTCAAGTAGAGTGTTCACAAAGTTCTGAATTTACCAAGAAGCAAGCGGAGGCTATAGTACGAGCAAAATTGCATAATTCGAGAATTATGTTGATGCGATTAAACCGTCGTGTGAAATCCGAAAAAGCTACTCAAGCTATTGCTCAAATAGAATTGTTTATGGATAAATTACCATTTTCTGAAGATGTGAATATGTTGCGTGGTTATGAGGGGATAGCTGCAACAACATATTTTCAAGCTTTGGGTTCGTTGGTGACAGGAAAATTTACATTTGAGAAGCGGACAAAACGACCTCCTACTGATCCAATTAATAGTATGTTGAGCTTGGGGTACACATTATTAAGTCAAAATGTGCATTCGTTAATTCAGTCAGTAGGTTTACATACTCACTTTGGAAACTTGCACGTACCCCGTGATAATCATCCAGCTTTAGTATCTGATTTAATGGAAGAGTTTCGTGCTTTGGTTGTTGATTCTCTGGTAATATATCTAGTCAATCGAAACCTGTTTACAGTTGACGATTTTACCTCACCAGATGAACGTAATGGAGTGTATTTTCAACCTCATGCACTCAAAAAGTTTCTCAAGCATTGGGAAGAAAAGCTACAAACAGAGGTAACTCATCCTCATACGGATTGTAAATTGCCTTATCGCCGTTGTATCGAGTTACAGGTGCGAGAATATATTGCTTGTTTAATGGGTGAGGTTGAGGTGTATCGTCCTATGATTTGGGATAAATAAAACTTATCTGTTTGCTTGTTTCGGGGCTGAAGCCTAAAGCCCCAAACCCTGATTTTTTCGTCAGCAGCCCCGGTAGGGTCACACAGTAACGGTTTCAGGCTTTTTTATCCAGAGTTATTCTCAATTTAGGCTCTTGATTTTGAATAAATTTGACAAGCCCCGAAAATCTGCTGTAGGATCTCCACCAGGTAAGGCTTTCATAGCCTAGCTCTTTTAACTTCTTAGAAAGTTGAACTAATGGAAACGTTCAATTTTTACCTTGCCTGACTCACAAACGAAATTCTTTTAACTTCTTAGAAAGTTGAACTAATGGAAACCTTAAGATTAGCCTCGTGGAAGAAACCAAGCATGGCCTTTTAACTTCTTAGAAAGTTGAACTAATGGAAACTATTAATCAATCCTCCTATATCCTCTGGGATGTCATACTTTTAACTTCTTAGAAAGTTGAACTAATGGAAACCATCAGTTGCATCTATACACAATATGTCGTCTGTATTCTTTTAACTTCTTAGAAAGTTGAACTAATGGAAACTTAACGCATCGGCCTCATCATAACGCCCAAGCTCAGCTTTTAACTTCTTAGAAAGTTGAACTAATGGAAACGCGGGGCGAGTGCTGCAATAAGCGCATTTGGCGCTGCTTTTAACTTCTTAGAAAGTTGAACTAATGGAAACAATAACTAATATTCCCCATCCATAGGGTGGAGAAAAGACTTTTAACTTCTTAGAAAGTTGAACTAATGGAAACTTTGCTATAGATCCAGGTTCGGCACGACTTATGCCTACGCTTTTAACTTCTTAGAAAGTTGAACTAATGGAAACAACTAGATGTGGCGATGCTATCGCCAATACTAATAAACTTTTAACTTCTTAGAAAGTTGAACTAATGGAAACGACCTTTTATCCCCGAGAACACTTGGGGATGAATACTTTTAACTTCTTAGAAAGTTGAACTAATGGAAACGTTCTGCCTCCTGCTCGATTATATATTCCGCATCAAGACTTTTAACTTCTTAGAAAGTTGAACTAATGGAAACGGCTTTCAATATTTGGCTGCCAGTTACACGAATGCCCAACTTTTAACTTCTTAGAAAGTTGAACTAATGGAAACTATATGTTATGCAAACGACCGAATATATGAAAAGCGACTTTTAACTTCTTAGAAAGTTGAACTAATGGAAACGGGTCTTTGGTTTGAAACAAAATCTCTAAAAACGCTTTTAACTTCTTAGAAAGTTGAACTAATGGAAACCCCCTGCCACCGGTTGAATGTCTTGCCACAGGCAGAGCTTTTAACTTCTTAGAAAGTTGAACTAATGGAAACAAATTACAGAAAGGGCAGGTGTCCCCTGAATCCGATCTTTTAACTTCTTAGAAAGTTGAACTAATGGAAACTATACCTCGTCATTTTTGTCGCCGTCTAGATCTAAACACTCTTTTAACTTCTTAGAAAGTTGAACTAATGGAAACAATCTTGAATCCCGTACGTTTCTGGAATGGTCAAATTCTTTTAACTTCTTAGAAAGTTGAACTAATGGAAACTTCCTCGGGGGTTAGGTTCTGAATCCCCTCTACGTTCTTTTAACTTCTTAGAAAGTTGAACTAATGGAAACATTATTGACAATTAAAGTCAAGTTTCCTTCCCAGACTTTTAACTTCTTAGAAAGTTGAACTAATGGAAACCGTGGCCACAGTAATGTGGGATCCCCTCAAGATTTACTTTTAACTTCTTAGAAAGTTGAACTAATGGAAACCTGGTCGGGGAAGTCTCTGTTGTCTTCCGTAACAGGCTTTTAACTTCTTAGAAAGTTGAACTAATGGAAACTTTTGTAAGCCTTCCTTTCAAAATCTGCTTTAACAGCTTTTAACTTCTTAGAAAGTTGAACTAATGGAAACTTGGAGTGATTTACTACCCCAATTTTTGGGGCAGTAACTTTTAACTTCTTAGAAAGTTGAACTAATGGAAACTTCTTGCACCCAACCAGGTGGGACAAGGTAATATTGATTTCTTTTAACTTCTTAGAAAGTTGAACTAATGGAAACAGTCAAGCCCTACTATAATCTGGTCAACGACTCCAGTTCTTTTAACTTCTTAGAAAGTTGAACTAATGGAAACTCGTCGGCTGAGGCTAACGCTGGAAGTCCTAAGAGCTTTTAACTTCTTAGAAAGTTGAACTAATGGAAACTGGAAACGCTGGAAACGCTGGAATTAACTTTTAACTTCTTAGAAAGTTGAACTAATGGAAACCGTTGTGTCTGGATGGTCAAATCCTTTGACTCTGTTGATCTTTTAACTTCTTAGAAAGTTGAACTAATGGAAACTGTGGAAACCAGATGCGGAAGAATCAGTCTGCGTAAACCTTGAAACCTCTTTGGAAGTTGAATTAAAGAATACAAACCATAAATCCTATATCCCCAACTTCTTTGAGAAATCGGGGATATTTTTAAGCGTAAATTATTGAATTATTAATTATTCAAGTTAGATACAGAATAAAACTTATATACAAACTTATACACAAATGAATTTGAATTATATATTAGGTTATATATTCATCTGAGAGTATGTAATTAAGTAAAAACTAAAGCCAACAAAAAACAACAACATCCCACTGTCTTTAAACTTTTTACTCTTAACTTTTTACTTAATTCTAACCATGTCCACAATTTATATCACCGAACAGGATGCAAACCTTCAAGTCCAACACCATTATTTAAAGGTGTTCCATCAACAAAAACAATGTGTGAGTCTCAGGATAAGTAACGTTAGCCAAATCATTATTTTTGGTAACATCACACTACCAAAAGAAATAATTAAAGTTGCAGTTGCTCATCAAATTCCCGTCTTGTACATAACTCCATTTGGCGAAATTATTGGTAGATTAGAAAACACATCACAACGACAATATAAATATCTAACCTGTCAACGCCAACGTATACGCAATAGGGAATTAAAGCGTGCGACAGCCGAAAGTATGATTTGGGCAAAATTGCATAATCAGCATAGATTTCTGCAAAGTTGGACTCGTCATCATGCCAACTATATAATCCAACGCGCCTTAAATTATCTGACGCTATTGATAGATAATTTACCGACAGTAACATCCCTAAATGAATTGCGTGAATACAGTGAAGAAGCCGATAAAATCTACGACAGTGCTGTTACTTCCATTCTCGGTTTCTATAACGTATGTTCGCACATTAACCAAAAGCCCATCAATGGATTTTTGAATTTGGGTTATCAATTGCTAAACCAATACATTTACACCCTGCTTGACAGTGTAGGACTTCATCCCAATTACGCAATTTTATCTCGTAACTCAGATTACGAATTGCCTTTAGCATGGGATTTGTCCGCAGAATTTCGTGCGCCAATTGTTGATGACTGCGTACTAAATTTTGTCCGAAATTTTTCTCATACTAATGGTAATGGAAAAAGCCACTCACGAACTATCCTGCAACGTTTTCTCCAACATTGGGAAGCACAATTAAGAACTTTTGTGATACATCCCTACGCCGGAGAAGTTAGCTATCGCCAGTGTATGGATTTACAAGTGCGTGAATATATCGCGTGTTTGCTAGGCGACGTGGAATACTACCGACCTCTTGCATTCAAACATCATCCTGCACATTTTGACATTGCTGATGCTGTTGTACCAGTGCAAGTACCGTTAGCGTTGGTGAAGTAGTGATGTTTTATTTAGTATGCTACGACATTGTTAGCAATACCCGCCGCAACAAGGTAGCAAAACTCTTAGAAGCCTACGGTTTACGGGTGCAAAAATCTGTTTTTGAGTGTGTATTAGATGAAAACCAATATACAAGTCTATCTAAATACCTGACTCGACTTGTAAATAAAGGCGAAGACCAAGTAAGATTCTATCCCATGTCTGCCCACACTCGTTGCAAAATAGCAGTTGTAGGAATGCAACCTGAGTTTGTTGTTGACGATGCGGCGTTTATTGTTTAGTCGCTACGAGTTTTACACGGTATTTACCAATACCAAGATTAATATACCAAAATGACTGATTGGGAAAAAGAGCGATCTCCTCCTGCTGCGTGATCAAATTTAAGTGATGATCAAACACTTTTGATCTACTATTTCCTACTGCGTGACTATATCTGTGCTTGGGTCTAGTTAGATATTCACGTAAAGAATGAATATCAAATTCCGTCTCATTTTTACTTCCAAAGCTCAAAAACAACTTGACGTATTAGCTCATCAAGATTGTAAGCAATATCGTAAGGCTTTTCAATTTCTATCAAAGTTTGGTTCATCCTACCGCAGTTTAAGAACCCATCGTTATCAAACCAAAGGCGGTGATATCTGGAGTTCTTCTGCATCAATGGCGAAAAGATTCTATTGGCATTTTTCAGAGGAACACACAATTGTAGTCACACACTTAGATTCACACTAATCAAGTAAAAAAATTAAAAGTAAAAATAATATTGATTTATCTAATTATTTTTGGCTTTTTACTTTTTACTTCTGACTTACTTTACTTCTTTTACCTTTTTACTTTTACCTTATTCCTATGCCCAATCCTCGTCCATTACAAATGCGAGAATTACGGCTAATTTCAATGTATAGCCACTGGGAATTTGGCATGACACCACAGCAATTTTACTCTAAATGGGCAGTTAGCTATGAGCAAATAGCCCTGATATGTTCTCGTTCTGATTCCACTGTTAGGGGCTGGTTTAGAAATGGACGTAACCGACGTTACCCAACACGTAATGATTTACTTCATCTAGGATTTATGGATTTTTTGCTGGAACATTACGAGGAGATTCCTGACCATATACAAGGCTTATTACGCTTTGTTTGTTGATAGTATTTTACATACACAAAAGTATTCATCTGTCAATATCATGTAGACCTGTTTTGGTATATATCTCCTAAACTAATGTGATTTTAGGCAATTCAAAAGACATTATTCAGGCAATTTTCAGCAATTGTAAGAGGTTATTATGACCTATTTTGAGCAGTTACATCCGTGGTGCATAGTTCGTAATTTCCCTAGTCAAGATTGGATAGTAGTAGCGAGATTTCGTCGTTACAATGATGCAACTGCTTACTTACAAGTGCTGCAAAGACAAGCGAACAATGTCAAGTTTGTGGTGAAATTTAATTCCCAAACCTGAATTGCTTGACTTCACAAGAAGTCGAACTAATGGAAACATTGGCATTTAACTCACGCTAGACGTGCTAAATCTCCAGTTAAAAATTATAACTGGAGATTTTTGCCTTTTTACTTTTTACGCTTTATTTTAGAGGATGAATGCTCACCTAATATCTCAATATCTAAGTGTATTTATGTAAAGATAATTTTATCTAAACATGGTCTTGTTTTACAATAACCGGAGTGACTTTTATTTATTTAAGTGGGTAATCACAATAAAACCAAACTGTGTAAAGAAAAGTAAACAAGGCTAAAACCCTTTCTCCCCCTGCTAGAAAGCCCCCTACCTTATCCCAACGACAATTTTTAACGCCAACCTACTTAATTGAGGTGCGTTTGTAGCTGGCAATATGCCCACACTAGAAGAGTCTTATTATTTCTTATACATCAAAAACCAAATGAATTTTTATCAACGTAAGTTATATGCACTACTACAAGCGCCTGAATTTGCTGATTGGGGAAACGATGTATTATCTCAATTAGAATGTCTAACAAATGACTATGAGGATTTAAAAGCTTGGTGGAATGGGGTCAATAGCAATCAAAAAGGTGAAGATGCCCAAGCGATCGCCTCTGCATCAGACCGCGTTAATTTATTTCCCATAGAACACAGCGAAAACCCACCACAAGTTACTGTGCGTCATCCGATAAGTGGGCAAAAACAGCAAGTTACAACCTTACAGTCCCCAAGTAATGCACCAGATATCAGCCAAATAAAAAACAAAGCCGAAGCGAAAGAAGTCTTCTGGTGGTTTTGGAGATTTTATCCAGAAATATTAGCAGCTACACAACCTGATGCCCTATTATTCCCTGCACATACAGTCATCCCCGACTGTCCACTACATAGTCACCAAAGTACGGTATCAGCATTGACAGGTGCAATGTTTCCTGAAGAGTGGGAAGAAGGAGGCTCAAAAACACCCTATCTACTAATATTTTCCTTCTCACCAGTACAGGAATTTATCAAATCCTCGCGGAAATTCCTTGATTTTTGGGCAGGTTCATATCTACTACATTACCTTAGCAGTAGGTTGTGCTGGCATATTGCCCAAGAATTAGGACCGGATGCTGTGATTGTACCTTCCCTATGGAGTCAAGAAATAATTGATGCGTTGATTATTCAAGAATATCCTGATTTTAGATCTGATTTTGAACGTCTCCAAGAAGATAAAAAAGCCCCAGTGGAAAGGTTTATAGATAAAACATCCACCAGCTTAAGTACTGCTGGATTTCCTAATATGATTACAGTGTTGGTTCCTGGGAAAGAAGCAGCACAGAAATTGGGAAATGAACTGAAACTAAAACTAACCGAAGAATGGGTAAAGATAGGCGAAAAAGTGCAACTTTGTATCAGAGAAAAAGTAATTGAATATTTAAAAAAGCCAACTACAAATATAGATAAAATATTAGAAGAAGCTTTTGGTGATTTAACTAAATTATCAGATGAATTCCTCAAACCCTACAAACACGAACTGAGACTTATTCAACAAGAAAGCTGTTGGGAGTGGAATAAACTCTGGAGTGAACAACTCAAGCATACTTGGGAACCTTACTGGGCTGCGGTTCCTTTAGGTAGTCCAGATTTACCACTAATTAAAGATAAAGAAAATAGTATTTTTGATCAAGACTGGATTAAAGTTCAGCAAGAAATCGCCCACGCATTGATATCTGAAC
>Ga0208858_1000238_pt1 | contig 11523 bp, 7 predicted proteins | sample LakMenEpi16Nov12_FD_150704 | JGI IMG/M metagenome (GOLD analysis project Ga0208858, IMG submission 150704) | Freshwater microbial communities from Lake Mendota, WI - 16NOV2012 deep hole epilimnion (SPAdes) | ecosystem: Environmental > Aquatic > Freshwater > Lake > Epilimnion/Euphotic zone ...
GAGCGGAGCCGAGAGTCACGGCTTACCTATAGAAGCTTATCGAACGCATCTCGGCTCACTTCCGTTAGCTTATCGAGTGGGCACAGCTTGCTGTGGCTGTATCGAGAGAAGCACTTTTTTATCATACACTAATGAAATTATATGTGTATTAAATCATACGTTGCTTTCGATTTTTACAATTTTATAATCTCTAGTCATAATAATTTTGTGTTTTAAGGATGGTGTTGAAAGTCAACATCATCAAGTTATTACACCTAAAAAATATTTTATGAAACTGAAAAGGTTACTATTTACAGCACTTATGCTTACTTTCTTTGTGAGTTTAAAACAAAACACTTATGCGCAAACGGGGGCTGCTGTGCCAGGTTTAGAAATTTTTGACATCGCCATGACAAATTTATTAGATGATTATAACATTAGAGGCGGTCAACTAGCACTAACTTACAAAGGTCGCTTAATATATAGCCGTGGATTTGGGTATGCCAATACCGCTACAAGTACGCTAGTACAACCTAAATCAATTTTTAGAATTGCAAGTTTATCTAAACCTGTTACAAGTATTGCCATTTTGAAATTGATAGAAGAAGGGCAAATTAATTTGAATGATCAAGTGTTTGGTGTTAATGGTATATTGAATGATCCTATTTATCAAAACTATCTTGACGTCGCAGTTTCTAACATTACTGTAAAGAATCTACTTCAGCATACCGCTGGTTGGGATAGTTATTATTCGGGAGATGCTTTTTTGGGGAATTGGACTGGAACAAATTCACCTTTTGCAATAACATCAATGATGGGTGTTACAGCACCTGGTTCGGTTGAAACAACCATTCAATATGTACTCGAAAATACCTATTTGGATGATAATCCAGGAATTAATTCAGCTTATAGTAATATTGGATATGCTATTTTAGGCCAAGTTATTGAAAAAGTGACTGGTCAAGGCTACGAAAATTATGTTCGCGATTCTATTTTGATTCCACTCAACATTACAAATATGCATCTTGGACGAACGGATTTAATCAACCAATTGCCTATGGAAGTTAATTATTATAACAACTACAATTCCACTGTGTCATCTATTTACGGTGTTGCTGGTGGTGTTCCAGGGGCATATGGTGGCTATTGCATGGAAAATTTGGGTGCTGCTTCAGGTTGGGTAGCATCAGCAGAAGATATGTGTTTGTGGCTAGCAGCGGTAGATGGTTTTTCTTCAAAACCTGATATCCTTGAAGCTTCTACAATTGCTACAATGTCCACGCCATCCACTCAATACAATGGATTCGGTATGGCATTTTACTTAAATTCTTTTGATAATAATTGGTTCCATTATGAATCATTATATTCTACTTGTGATGGTGAGTTGGTTAGAAGGGGAGATGAAGTTAGTGGTGTTATATTATTAAATACCAAAGCGAATGTAGGAAATGTACAAGGAGCAATAAATGATATCTTATACGCATTGCCTTCTGTAATTACTACTTGGCCAACGCATGATTTCTTCTTAGATGTTCAGGAGCCAACAACTAACTTCATCGTGAGCCTTTATCCAAATCCAACGAGTGAAATTATCACTGTGGAAACTGATGCTAAATCAATTGGTTCTTCCTACATTATTTATGATAATATGGGTAAAACGGTATTATCCGGAATAATAAATGATGCAACTACTTCTATAGAAGTTTCGAATTTATCTGGAGGTATCTATTTATTTAAAGTGGGTGAAAATTCAATTAAAACGTTTGAAGTAATTAAGAATTAAGGAATAAAATGATCACATCTTAAAAAAAGCGTAACTGGATAATATTTCTGTTACGCTTTTTTTGCATTGTAATAGATGGATTCATCCAAACAGGCTAATGTGTGGTATGGCTTGCTAAGCAAAACTACAAGATTCAATTTTAAGAAAGAAGTTCAAAAGTAATATAGTCTAAACTTTAACTATATTCGACCTAGATTACAGTTTGAATGATCAGCTTGTATGCATTTTTCTTCTAGTCATCGCAACTTGCTTTAGGTACATTAATAACATAATAAATCAATCATTAAAATGAGAAAAAATTCCACATTACTGTATTCCTTGTTTTTTATTTCTTTCGCTCCATTCATAAATTTTGCTCAACTATCCTCGAAACAAATTGATTCACTGGTGACGGATGCCTTGGTGAAATTTAAGGTCGCAGGGGCTGCTGTTGCTGTTGTGAAAGATGGAAAAGTAATTCATTCCAAAGGCTATGGCTTGGTGGATATCAATTCGAAACAAGCGGTAAATGAAAACACAAATTTTCAGATAGCATCCAATACCAAAGCATTTACAACTACAGCATTGGCCATTTTGGAAGAGGAAGGAAAACTAAAATGGACAGACAAAGTGATAGACCATATCCCTGAATTCAAAATGTATGATGATTATGTTACACAGAATTTTAATATCCAAGATTTATTAACCCATCGTAGCGGACTTGGATTGGGTGTTGGTGATTTGATGTTTTTTCCAGATGGTACAGATTTTACGATTCAAGATGTGGTGTCCAGCTTTCAATATTTTAAACCTGTTTCCGCCTTTCGTACTCAGTTTGATTACGATAATTTATTATACATGGTAGCTGGGGAAGTAATTGCAAGAGCCAGCGGTATGAGTTATGAATTGTTTGTGCAAAAGCGGATTATCGAACCTTTACAAATGAACAATACCTTTGTTGGTTATTTACAGAAAGATAAAAGTAATTTGGCATCGCCACATTCATCTGAATCCGGTACAATAAAAACAATTGCTAGTTATGACATAGGAATGGCTGATGCAGCAGGCGGTATCTTCTCTAATATTGCCGATATGTCAAAATGGATGATCGTGCGATTAAATAAAGGTAAGTATGGAACAGATTTAAATTCCTCATTATTTTCTTTGCAAAATCACAATGAAATGTGGCGGATCCATACCGTACTAGAAACAAATGATAATCCAAGATACAATTCCCATTTTAACGGTTATGGCTTGGGTTGGTTCTTAACGGATGTAGCAGGTAAATTCGAAGTGTCTCATACTGGCGGATTGCCCGGAATGCTTTCTATCGTTACGATGTATCCAGATTTGAATGTAGGGATCGTCATTTTAACCAATACTGAAAATGGCGGAGGAGGACTTTTTACATCCGTCACTAATACCATTGCTGATAGTTATTTAGGCCTAGACGATTATGCTTGGATAGATAAAATGGTCGAGTGGAGTAATGAAGATAGAAATGAAGGGGATAGTGTCACAATAAATACTTGGAAACAAGTTGAATTGGCGAAAAAGAGTAAGGTGAAAAATGAAAACTTTATCGGTACATATACAGACAGTTGGTTTGGAGATGTGGAAGTATTTGAAAAGAATAAGCAATTATGGATAAAATGTAATCGTTCTCCAAAATTAAATGGACCGATGGCTTTTTACAACGCAACTACCTTTGCCATAAAATGGGAATACCAAGCGATGAATTGCGATGCCTTTGCAGAATTTTCTTTTGATGAGAATGGTAAAGCACAATCTATTAAAATGGAAGGTATTTCGCCAAATATTGATTTTAGCTTTGATTTTCACGATTTAGATTTGATCCGCTTAGATAAATAAGAATAGCTAATAGCATTACTTCTTTTTTGAATTTGTGAAATATACTAACAGATTTAACGAATCTCTTTTATGCCATAATACTTATTTCTAACCCCTCAGGGGTTAAATGTATTTAGCGCTGGATGTAATCCTGCGATAAAACATAAAATAGTTCCCTTTTTGGTATGTATTTTTTATTTAAAATCATATCAAAAAGATTTTGTGGCAAGAAAGCGTCCAATCGATAGTAACTTATTGGTTTTAATTCATATATTTGAGAAACAACGAGTTATTTAGTATTCTTTTACTTACTTGCTAATACTTCTCATTGATTTTAACCTTTAGTAAGTGAAGTGAAGATGAAATTTCGATTAATTAATTATAAAACAAAACCACTCTCAGCTAAATACTTGACTGATGTTTATGATTTGTCTTGTGGAGAAAAAGAATTCATATACTGTTGTGTTCCCAATGGAGAATTAGGAATTACAATTACTCTTGAAGGGGATTGCCATATAAAAACAGACGAGGGATGGCAAAAGCAGTCGAAAGTTCATCTTTACGGCCTAATTGATAAAGTTCAATTACTGAAAATGAGTCCCAATTATCGTGAAATTTCATTTGGTTTTTACCCGCATTCTCTTCAATTATTTTTAAAAGATTCTTTGCATTCGACAAATAAAACCAATGGAACGGATTTGTTTGATTTGTTTAAAAAAGAGGAGGTCGATAAACTGTATGAGAATTTAAGTCAGTGCAAAAATGATGAAGCCTTAATGGACTCAATTGAAGCGTTTTTGAAAGCAAATATGCTTACTAATGAGTTGGATAAAAGGGTTTCAGCAGCGCATCAACTAATAAGCAAAGAACAAATTTATAAGGTGGATGAATTAAGTTCCATATTGAATGTAACATCCACCACCTTACGAACTCTTTTTAATCAACATGTTGGGATTTCCCCAAAAGAATTGATCAAGATTCATCGAATTAAAAAAGCATTAGACTTTCAGTTGACATGCGAAGAATCGCTCACTCAAATGGCCTATCAACTAAAGTATTTCGACCAAGCTCATTTCAGTAATGATTTTAAAGATGCAACCGGAATCACTCCCAAACAATATTTTTTAGACAATCAACTCAGCTCCGATTTTTCCGATTTTCAACATTGGCGCTATGATAGTTTTGAAAATATAATTAGATAGGGATCAAACTCCTTCTATTATTTTTTCGACTGCGCACTTTTATATTACACGATAAATTTATAATTCCCTTAGGGCATGTATCCGCTAGATGGCGGAAATATTCGGCCTTGAATTTCATGGTTTTTGCTACTGAACTTAAACAGTTAATTTTTAAAATTTCTGCAAGAACATTTTTGAAAAATTTCAGTTTGAGAAAGGAGTTAAAATTTACGCCGCGGCGGACGCGACGAGTTTTAAATTGTTGTAAAATAATGATCTGCGTCCGCCTCGGCGGAAAAATAGAAATTTATAGCCTTGATTTTTTCGTTCTTTTGTATCAAGACAAAAGGACAAAGAAAACAAATAGAAAAACCGTTCAAATTGATCTAATTGTTCGCGTTAGGAAATTGATTGGTGGTAAGAAACCCTGCACTCAATTTTTTTTGTTAAACAATCATCTCACTTTCGATTTTTACAATTTTATATTCTATCGCCGCGATAGTTTTGTCAATTATTATATAAAATTGTTAATCATGAAAAAAATAATACTAATTGCATTTTCCTTTTTGTTTTCTTATTCTTTTGTATCCGCTCAACAAAAAGAGTGTGGCACTATGGAATATCTTGAATATTTAAAAAATCAAGATCCACAACTTGAAAATAAAATCTTGCAAAATGAGCAAGTTTTACAAAACTTGATTAAAACGCATGCTGCCTCTAAATCTACTAAGAGTACCATCATCACTATTCCCGTTGTTGTTCACGTAGTGTATAATAATCCTTCGGAGAATATAAGTACTGCACAGGTTTTAGCACAAATAGCTATTTTAAATAATGATTATAGAAGATTAAATGCGGATACTTCAGCTACTCCTTCAGTATTTGCAGCACTTGGGGCAGATTGTGAAATCGAGTTTTGTCTTGCCACAACAGATCCAAATGGAAATAGCACATCTGGTATTACTAGAACGCCTACTTCACAAACTAGCTTTTCCCCTGGAACTTTTAATGGGGTAAATTATACAAATGATGGAGTTAAATATTCAATACAAGGGGGGATTGATGCCTGGAATACTACACAATATTTAAACATTTGGGTGTGTGATATAGATGGATTATACGGTTATGCGACTTTTCCTGGCAGTCCTGCTAGTTCTGATGGAGTGGTAGTTGATTTTACAAGGTTTGGCAATTTTACGGCAGGTATGACCTCTTTTAAGATAAGAACTACAACACATGAAATAGGACATTGGTTAAACTTAAGCCATACCTGGGGTGAAAACTGGTTAACTACCTCTAATTGTGGTGATGATTTTTGTAATGATACGCCAGCAGAGTCAGAAGCAACTTATGGATATCCAACATTTCCTTTTAATGCATATAACGCATGTAATTCAGGGGCTAATGGTGAAATGTATATGAATTTTATGGAATATACAGATTGCAGGATTATGTTTACAGAAGATCAAAAGACTAGAATGAGAGCGGCTATAATTGCATTGAGACCTAGCTTTCTTACCAGTGTATGTCAGTCGGGAGTTGTATATGGTTGCACTGATCCATTAGCGTGTAACTATTCTCCATTAGCTAATGTTAATGTTGATTGTAATTATACTACTTGTGCGGGTTGTTTGGACGCTACCGCATATTCATACGATCCTTTAGCAACTATAAGTGATCCTGCTTCATGTTCCTACTGTGATGTTTCAGCTTCAACAGTAGTTGTTGGTGCAAGTAGTTCAAGCGCATTAGATGGATCTATTGATTTATCAATTGCTGGTTGGAATTGTACTGCACCTGCTAGTTTAGCTTCCAACCTTGCAGCCGCTACGGGCAATCCAGCTTCTGGCTCAAGTGGAGTAATGTTCAACATGATAAACACTTCTGGAAATCCATTAACGATTACAGGAATTTCTCAAGGCAGCTGTGGTTTCTACACCGGCATAGCTTCCAGTTACGATATTTATTATTATCCTGGTTCATATGTTCCTCAGATAGGCAGTTCAAGTGGTTGGGTAGCACTTGCATCGAATGCTGGCAGTACACTTTATGGAGGAGGAACGCTAACGAATCCTGTATATAGCACTGTAATTCCAATGACAGCAGTGACTATACCGGCTGGTGCAACATACGGTTTTTATTTAGGTCTTAATGGAACATTATCATATACAATTGCAACTGGAACAGGTGGTGTCACTCCTTGGGGAAGTAATGGGGCACTTACCATTACTGCTGGACATGGTGGTAATTTTCCAAATCCAACTTATACTCCAAGAGCTCCACTTATTCAAGTTTATTACGAAACTAATAATTCAGGCCTTACTTATGCATGGTCTAATGGTGCAACAACTGAAGACCTAAGTGGCCTTGCTCCAGGAACTTATTCTGTAACAGCTACTGATTGCAATGGTTGTACCGCTTCAGCAACAGTTGACGTAGGTTTGGCTGGTCTTAGTGAGGAGGGTTTAAATGCTATTTTTATACATCCGAATCCAGCAAACGATCTACTTTATTTCAGTGAAACAGCCGATATAGTGGAGGTTTTTGATTTTCATGGAAGAATTGTTAAAACCACTGCAAATACTGACAATATTGATGTTAACTATTTAGCTGCTGGTGCTTACTCCATAAGGTTAACGATTAAAGATGCAGTAACAGTTCATCGCTTTATAAAAGAATAAGTTTACATCTTTTTCAACTTAAAAAGAAATACCATGAAAAAAATTCAAAAAATGATCAAAACTAAATCAATACCTGTAGTGCTTTTAGCGACAGGATTTCTATCAGCAGGCTTTGCACAAGCACAACAATCTGCTAATGCCGCAGGCGGTGATGCCACAGGAAGCGGAGGGTCTGCGGCTTACAGTGTAGGACAAGTAGTTTATACAGCAAATAACAGTCCTTCTGGCACAGTAAGTCAAGGGGTGCAACAAGCCTACGAAATCTTTTTAATAGGTATTATTGAAACTGAATTAAACAATTCACTTTCGGTATTTCCAAATCCTATTGTCGATAATTTAACCTTACAAATAAACGATTACAACAACGAAAAGTTATCGTATCAGCTATTTGACATGCAAGGTAAACTATTAAGCAACGCACAAATAATTGCCCAGCAAACACAAATAAAGACAGCAAGTTTGCCACCAGCAACTTACTTCATTAAAGTCCTAAACCAAGAAAATAAACACGTTCAATCATTTAAAATAATTAAAAACTAAAAACCATGAAAAAAATCTATTCAATCCTAGCAGGGTTATTATTAACAGCAAGCGTTTTCGCTCAAGCGCCACAAAAAATGAGCTATCAAGCGGTGATTCGCAACACTAGTAATGCATTAATAACATCAACTCCAGTAGGAATGCAAATAAGTGTATTGCAAGGTTCATTAACTGGTACAGCGGTTTATGTAGAAACGCAAACGCCAAGCACCAACGCCAATGGCTTGGTAAGTGTAGAAATTGGAGGCGGAACAGTTGTATCTGGTAATTTTTCCACTATCAACTGGGCCAATGGACCTTACTTCATTAAAACCGAAACCGACCCAACAGGCGGCACAGCTTATACGATAACTGGGACAAACGAATTAATGAGTGTTCCTTATGCTTTGAATGCAGCTAATGCAAACGTTGGCGGTTTTACCCACTACCTTGGCGAAGCCTTTAACGGTGGTATTATTTATTACTTATACAAAGGCAGTGATGGTTTAGAGCATGGCTTAATTGTAGCTCTGACCGAAAGCACGCCACTTGCTTGGCAAACAACAGGCACATTAGTAAATGCAAACCGTACCGAAGATGGCGCTTATAATACAGCTTTAATGACGGGAAGTTCAGCGGCGGCCTACATTGCAACATTGGGAACTGGTTGGTATTTACCAAGTGTAGACGAACTAGGATTGTTGTTTTACAATCGTTACAGTGCTCAAAAAGGCTTACGTTTGGGCGGTAACACCCTACTGCAATGGAATTCACTTACAGCTTGGTATTGGAGCAGTAGCGAGTATGACGCAAGCTATGCTTTCCGCTATAGCTTCCTCGATGGTGTTGCCGATCAAAATATTAAGACAACTGCATGCTATGTGCGAGCAGTAAGGGCTTTTTAACACCGTAATACGATGATACCGAAGTTTCGGCGTGTCGTTTTATTTAAGTGTCTCTCAGCTCGAGCCGAGAGGAACGGTACCAACTTCAATTATTGATTTCCGAAATAAAATTTATGACGGTTTCCATTCTGATCTGAAAGCATATAAATACCAGCAGCTACCTCTAATTTTAGAAGCGTTTCGCCCGCTAAGATTGCTTTATTCAAGAAGATAGTTCCTGCCATATCGAAAAGTTGAATCTGCGTTTCATTTTCAACGAGTACATGTAAATCACCATTTACTTGCCAAATCTTCCAAGTAGTATTCAATTCTGGGAGTCCTGCTAGCTCGTTTAATTCAACTTTGGTAACATAACTTAGAATGTTAGCACAGGAATCGTCATAGATTGCGTAGTTCACCAAACCTCTGGTAATATCGTCGTAACCATCGTAAATTCCATTTTCGATCGTGGTAGAATCAGAAGAACAAAAACAATTCGTGTTTACTTGAAAGTTTTTATCGGTGATGTTTTCGAGGTTGTAATTTACATTATTACACAGTTGATTGTACATGATTTGTGCTGAACTTGGATTAGTTCCACGAACTTGAACGCCTGTTCCGTTATTGGTTATAGTGTTGTTTGTTAGCAATGAATTATCGCCAAGTTTAACGGCAATTGAATTATTAGTAAATACTGAATTCGATATGTTGGAAGAGCCGCTTTCATCTATACCAACATTATTCCCATCAAAGAAACAATCAATAATTTGTACGCCAAAAGATTCTGCAAAGGCGAAATCATTATTAATGAAGCTGCAGTTTTGAATTGTACCTGGGCAGCTGATTATATTATTGGTGTTTCCGGTGAAGATACAATCAACTAAAGTTATACTATTAGACCAAGTGACAGAGCAGAAATTTTGGGTGAATTGGCAATTTGTAGCATTCATAGAACCATAAATATATTGCGCGGCTTGACCAACACCATTCTTTTCGAATACGCAATTCGTGTAGTATAAGTCTGCATTTAATTGAAGTGCATAATTATTGTTTTTAAAGCGACAATTGGTAAAATTATAACTAACTCCAGGTTCTGGAACATCATTATTAATTCCATACCACGCGTTGTGCAGTTCAATTCTATCCAATTGGCTAGTTCCACCTTGGCTTCCTTTGATATTTATTCCTAGCCAGTTTTGAAATCCATCGGTGGTATCACTGCTTGTAAATTTGATTTTATTGGCGTCTGTGCCAAGAGCAACCAAGGCACCTCTGATTTCTAAGTACATAAAATTTCCCGTATTGAACGAATAGTCAGCGGTAAAACGCACCTCACATCCTGGTTCAATGGTTAATGTTTTTCCCGGAAATACAACAATTGAACCTGTAACTATATAGGGGCTTCCTGCTGCGGTCCAGGTAGTATTTTGATAAATTCCGCCAGAAACGGATGTTTGGGAAAAGGATACCCCAACGGAGAAAATAATAAAAAGGGCTACTAAATTTTTCATTGTTTAATTACTTTAAATATGTTCGTAGTTGAATTTTCCTGAGCGACATTCACAAAGTAGATTCCTGCTTGAAGAAACCTAAGGTCGAATACATTTGGACTCGTGGCAACTATGAAAAAGTGTTGACCATTTGTGTTGTAAATACTAAGTTGATCGATGGCTGTTTCTTGATAAAATTTCAAGTAATCCGAAACTGGATTGGTATACGAAAGCGTAGAATTGATGGTTGGATCCAATCCTGCACCTTGGGCTTGAAATTTTTGAACTGTACCTAAAATCGAAGTACAAGTAGTATCATAAATGGTATAATTGATAAGCCCTTTTGTGATGTCATCGTAGCCATCGATTAAATATATTTCGATGGTGGAAGAATCAAGACCACAAAAACAATTGCTAAGGAGTGAATAATTCATGTTCGTGTTGTTATCCACATTAAATATGATATTACTACAAATTTCATTGTCATAAATCTGTGGGCTTTCCAACACAGTCGTTACGTATGAAATGCGCAGTCCACCAATATTGTTATTGATTTGATTGTCATGAACAAGCGCATTGACACAGGCTTCTATGGCAAGTTCATTGTACATAAATTCATTATTAAAAATCTCACAGTAATAGGCAGATTGAATGGCTGTTGTATTATCGTTAAACAAGCAGTTTTGTACTTTTCCTTTATTAGGATAATTCAGTGCTAAGCCATTGTTTAGAAATTGACAATCTTCAATATACATTGAATCGAATACATTTGCAGCAAATGATACTCCAATTTGATTATCGACAAAATTTGTATTGGTCATTAGAAAAGCAGTCGGATAGGCCTGTATTGAGGTGGTATTGTCTTTGAAAAAGCAATTTTGAATGGTAAAGTAGGACCAGCCGTAAACACCAACTTCATTATCTATAAATTGACAATTAATCAACTCAACTGAATTAGCAACACTAATAGCTTGAGAACAGTGACTGAATTTACAATTGGTATACTGATAATTATTTAGAGGGGTCTCATATGCTAAAGGGTTGAAAGCATTTGAAATGTGGAATCGATCTGCGTTAAGCACTCCACCTTGTGAACTTGTACAAACAAATCCTTGCCATCCCACAGTACTCGTGGTGTCGTAAATAGTGTAGATTTTTATAGGAAGAAGATCGGTG
>Ga0208858_1000243_pt1 | contig 11457 bp, 9 predicted proteins | sample LakMenEpi16Nov12_FD_150704 | JGI IMG/M metagenome (GOLD analysis project Ga0208858, IMG submission 150704) | Freshwater microbial communities from Lake Mendota, WI - 16NOV2012 deep hole epilimnion (SPAdes) | ecosystem: Environmental > Aquatic > Freshwater > Lake > Epilimnion/Euphotic zone ...
GGAGGTACGTTTCATATTGGCAAGTAAGAGTAGGTGATTCTTCTCTTAGCTTCTGCCAAAAGGGGGACTGTATTCAATCAGACTCCCTTTTTTTCTTGAACATCACCGATTTAGTCTAAACTCCAGATATAACCCCGAACCTGAGTATTTTGTTCAACCTGATAACCCAACTCCTTTAATACTTGAAGCAAAACTTCACCCTGTTTAATTTGCACCTTAATAGTTGTAAAATGAGACATAAAAAATCAACTCCTTATGTATTTTTAACCCCTCTCCAAACCTCTCCCCTCCGCGTCCTCCGCGCCTCTGCGGTTCGTTTTCTTTTATTATTTAATCCACCTCCAAAGGACCCAAACCTTGCTGCTGAGAATAAACCTTCAACTCCTCAATTAACAGCGTATCAACAGAAGCCGTTCTTGCGCCAGCTTCCGCAGCCCAGCGTTTTAAACTAGTAATTTGTTCCTTAGCAATAGCCGCCAAAGGAACAGTTTCCGATACCGCAGCTAAAATATCTTCTGTGTTAAAATCCCGCCTATTACCATCTATTAAACTACCAAAAGCGCGGTGCATTCCATCAATAATTACTTGTTGAATTTCCGCACCGCTAAAGTTTTCGCTATTTTTGGCGAGTCTTTGTAAATCAAAATCTCGCAGTCGGGAAGGACGGATTTTTTGAATGTGAACTTTAAAAATATCATGGCGTTCTTTTTCCGTAGGTAAATTTAAAAAGAAAATTTCATCAAATCGCCCTTTCCTTAATAACTCCGCTGGTAATATTTGCACATTATTAGCAGTAGCCACCATAAACACCGGACTAGTTTTTTCTTGCATCCAGGTAATGAGTGTACCAAATACCCGGCGCGATGTGCCAGAGTCACCATCTGTACCACTATTAATATTACCAAATGCCTTATCTATTTCATCCATCCATAATACACAGGGTGATATTGCTTCTGCTAATTGTATCATTTGCCGAATGCGACTTTCACTTTCTCCCACTATACCCCCAAATAATCTCCCCACGTCTAAACGTAACAATGGTAAACGCCATTCATGGGCGATAGTTTTGGCTGATAATGATTTACCTGTTCCTTGGATTCCTACTAATAAAACGCCTTTGGGGTTGGGTATTCCATAACGTCGCGCTTCTTCGGTAAAAGCATCTTGACGCATTCGCACCCACTGTTTGAGATTTTCTAAACCACCGACATTTTTTAATGATTCATTGGCGGTGTAAAATTCTAAGATTCCGGTTTGGCGAACTGCTTGTTTTTTCTCTTCTAAAACTCTATCAATATCTGTTTCGTTAACTTGTCCTTTGGCTGCTAAGGCGGCGGCTAATATTCTTCTAATTCTGGCGCGACTTAATCCTTGACAGGCTTTGATTAATTGTTCTTTTCCTAGTCCATTTAAGTTAAGTTTTTCGGGGACTATTAATTGATGAATTAAATAATCTATTTCTTCGATGTTGGGTAGGGGAAAATCAATTACTGTAACTTCTTCTTGCAGTTCTGGAGGAATGGTTAATGTATGACTGGTGAGGATGAGGGTTTGGCGTGTGCGTTTGAGTTGACGGGTGAGGTTTTTGATAGCCCGAATTACGGGAGCATTTTTTTCTGTTTCGGGGTTTTTGAGGATAAAATGGATGTCTCGCAATACAAAAATTGTGGTTGTATTTTCTGGGGTTTTGGTAATTCTTGATAATGCACCCATGACTGAACCTTTATCACTTCCGTTGTCATCCCAACCGGTGACGATATCCCATAATAATAGTTGTCGTGGTGTCTGGGATATTTGGGTGAGTTGTTGGAGGACTTGTTCTATTGGTTCTTCTTCGACTCCGACTATATATAGTAGGGGATAGCGGGCGCGAAGCATGAGGTCTATTTGTTGGAGTAGTTGTTGATGGGGGTTATTCATTATGTATAAATAGGGGGATTAGTTGTTAGTTTATTGGGGTTTTTATTTCGCGCAAAGTCGCAAAGGAGCAAAGACGCAAAGAAGAAAATTTTTTGTCTGATAGCGTAGCGTGGCGTAAGCCATATCAGGATGACCAGGATTTGAGGATGTACAGGATGTGATTGTTTGATTATTGGTTAGTTGTTATTAGTATAGAGGAAATTGAATATTTATGAAGTGAGATGGAAGATTATTGTCAGAATCAGGATGTCCAGGATTTAAGGATGTACAGGATGTGATTGTTTGATTATTCGTTAGTTGTTGATGATTAGGATAGAGAAAAGTAAATATTTATGATGTGAGATGGAAGAATAAATATATGAATCTCATCTATCAATCATCAAATTACAATCCTGAAAATCCTTTAATCGGTGGATATCCTGATTCAGACAAAAAAATTTTTCTCGCTATGCGAGAGGGATAAGAAAAGAAAAGAGCAAGAGGGCAAAAGCGCATAGTGCTATTAAGTCCTCGCCGCACCACTACATACAACCCGAAAACCAACATAGTAGAAGCTGCCATCGAGATCGTAGTAGGTGCGACAAGCAGAACGGCAATTCCCAGGATCGTTGAGCCACGAACCACCGCGCAGCAGCCTTACATTGGTATCAGTATCTAGCCACGCGTTTCCATCTGTCGGCGCACCTTTATAGCTACTATAACTGTCTTGACACCACTCCCAGACATTGCCGTGCATATCGTATAAGCCAAAATTATTCGCTACTTCAAAGCTGCCTACTTCTGTTGTTTCGCCTCGGTAAATTCCTTCAATCCCACCGCCATAAGTGTAGTTACCACTATAGTTAGCTAAATCCGTTGTAATTGTCTCTCCAAAGTGAAATGGTGTGGTAGTTCCTGCTCGACAAGCATATTCCCATTCAGCTTCACTAGGTAATCTATAGTTTTTTCCTGTCCTTTGGCTTAACTTTTCACAGAAAGCTATTGCATCATTCCAAATAACCCTTTCAACGGGGCGATTACTACCATTGCAATAAGAAGAGTTAGTTCCCATAATAGCTTGATATTGTGCTTGTGTTACTGGATATTTTCCCATGAAGAAACTAGGAACAGTCACTTGATGTTGGGGACTTTCATTAGTACATCTTTCTTCCTCATTTTCTGGTGAACCCATCATAAAAGTACCACCAGGAATTACAGCCATTTCTAAAGTTACACCATTACCCAAATCTTCTATAAAATATCTGGCTATACGCTGCTGACGCTGAATGATTCTACCAGATTTATTAACTGTTACTACTTCAATTTGTTCTAATTTTAAACCTTGTTGATAAGGATTTTGTAATAGTTGCTTAATTCTTGGTTCTGTTCTAGAATTTAATATTAAATAAGCCGCATTTTGAATATCCCAAGATTTATCTTTTAAACCTGCAATCACCAAATCTAAACCCTGTTCTCCATAATTCACAGCTTGCTCAAGTGCAGCGATTTTCACCTGTGCATCTGGATTTTGTAACCGTAATTTTACCCCTTCAATACCACCTAAAACGGCAGCACCTTCTAGTGATGGACTATTACCACCAAGCACAGCATCGTATTCTCGCGGTTGTTGTGGATTATTCATGATTGGTTAATGGTTGGTTTCATGTATGCTGTATGTAAAATAGCATATTTAGGGAATTTGGTTATTTGTTTACATAATTTTAAGATTGTCAGAATCAGGATGTCCAGGATTTGAGGATGTACAGGATGTGATTGTTCGATTATTGGTTAGTTGTTGATGATTAGGATAGAGAAAGGTTAATTTTTATGAAATTACTGTAATAATCAATACATCATTTACCTCTAGTAATCATCAAATAACCATCCTGTAAATCCTATAATCCTGGTTATCCTGATTCTGACAAAATATTAAGTAAATAGTCATCAACCATCAAATAACAATCCTGTTAATCCTATAATCCTGGTTATCCTGATTCCGACAAATAGAAACTTGACGAAGTTGAAAATATACTCTAATATAAAAACATAGGATGCAGCAGACATGATTTAGGCGTTGAAAGATAGTCTAAACATGACATCCCGTTACCTTTATGGTCGAGGAATTCCGGTAAAGACGTTCTGAATACCAAAAATTGATTTTTGGCGAAGACTCCTCAAGGAGTCTTTGTTATTTAAGGACTAGGTAATTTTTTATTATTTAATAAGTTTTTAGCTATCACAAAAAAGCGAACTTTTTTGATTTTACCTATACCATCATATTTAGGGTAGGCGCTTTCTACGTGCAACCTCAGCTTTTTACTTTCCCGAAATACTGTAAAAACAACAAAATAATCAACTTCAATACCATTAGAATCTACAATTTTAACGGTTGCAAAGTTTCCATATCCAGCATGACATACTAATGTTGTTTTTTCACCCAGTGACTTGATAATACTGGGTAAATGCTTTGACAAGTTGTATCTTTCAAAATTGAATGGTCTAGACTCTCTTGGAGCATTATACATCAATAAATTTGATTCTTCGCTGCTCAGTTCATCCGATTCTTTCGTAAAACAATGTGAGCTATATGTAACAATAAATCTGTATGTGAATGGGTTATTTTCATCTGTATCATCAGTATATTCAACCCAGTGAACATCAAGATGTGATAAGTCGTAAACTTGACCATTAAATGTGAAATTTCTCCAGTGTTTAACCTCCGTCTTGACTGTATTAAAATTTTTACCCATGAGTTAATATAAGCTGCTATGATTTATACAATAATCTTGTAATCTTAATAGTATAAAAATCACAATGTCAAATATTTAAAGTTTACAGGATGTGATTGTTTGATTATTGGTTAGTTGTTGATGATTAGTATAGAGAAAAGTAAATAAATATTTATGAGGTGAGATATAATAATCAATACATAAACGACAGCCATTAACCATCAAATAATCATCCTGTTAATCCTATAATCCTGGTTATCCTGATTCTGACAAAATATTAAGTAAATAGTCATCAACCATCAAATAATCATCCTGTTAATCCTATAATCCTGGTTATCCTGATTCTGACAAAATATTAAGTAAATAGTCATCAACCATCAAATAATCATCCTGTTAATCCTATAATCCTGGTTATCCTGATTCAGACAAAATATTAAGTAAATAGTCATCAACCATCAAATAACCATCCGGTAAATCCTCTAATCCTGGTTATCCTGATTCAGACAAAATATTATACTTTCTGAAAACCAGCTTCTCTCATATTAAGATCAGTGTTATAGCGGGGATTAAAAATATACATGTATTAAAAGTAATACATTAACTAAGTATGTTTACTAGTTGCGTTAATCTCATCTATGTTGTACGATATGAGGTTTATTTGAAATGGAGATAAAAACACAGCAACGAAAATAAGCGCTAGAGTAAATAAATCATCTCAATTCAGCTTTATATCGTCTGTGATAGTTCAATACATAGATTTAACGAACTTGACTATGAGTGGATTTAAGTTAGGCTAAAAATGTCTCAATTTTATCAAGTACGATTCCGACAGATCGGGGAAACAAAAATGTAAATTTTAGTACCTGTGTTTGCTATAAGTACCTGAAAAATTGAATAGTTTGATACTGCTTAAAGAATCGTTATCCACTAACCTAAACAAGTTAACTAATTAACGAACTCATAAACCGCTAAAAATTGTGGATACTATTCTACAATGCCAGTTTATGAGAAAATCTAAAGAAAATATAAAATAAACTCAACTGACTGTGGTGTCTGGAGGGACAAGTGTTTTTAAGACTAGCAAACGAACATAGACAATTTATTCAAGATTTGGTAATGAATTTGCAAGCCTTAGCGGTTGTACTAGAACGGCATGGTTATCCTGCTTCCTGCTATACTTGCGGCAATCAGATGAACAGTGCATCCTTTATGGTCAGCTTAGGAGACAACCATCTAATTCGCTTTTTAGTATCCGACTATGGAATTACTTGGACAGAAATGCGTGATGATCGGGAATTAATGAAATTAGAAGGTGCGGAAGCGATTAGCCAGTTAGAAGAACTAGCTACCCTTGTCAAAGAGGCAATACAAACCTCTAAAAATACTGAGTATTCATCTCCCAAAGGCAAACGTATCTTACAGAATACTGTGGGAAGTGGGAAAACCCACCGATAGTAATTACAGATTATAGGGGCAATTTCTTCAGGAAGCCAGGTACATAAATTGCCCCTGTAGTAACGTAATTAAGCTTCACATAGACTTGGTGATCATGGAACTTGCTGTTGATGTGATAAATTTTGGTGTATTAATATTAAATTCTAAAAAATCGTTATCTTTGAGAATTTGATAGAGATTCACATCTTTCTCTAGTAAACAAGCATGACCGCTATTTGGGAGGAGAAATGTCCGATTATTTGGTAGTATATCCGCTAATCTGGCGATTTCACTGACGGAAGGCAATAAAAGATCGCTACCACTCCCAATGAGTAAAATTTCTTGTGTTAGCCGTTGTAAATCGTTTTTATCAACGTGGAAATCTCGCAGCAATGATAAACGCCAGTTTACCGTTGCTGAGGGCAGGGAACGCATAGCTGTAAGCAGTCTATAGCGATCGCTTTGAGAAATCCGTGCTAATGATGCCAGAAACGGTAATAACCCTAATGCACCCAGATTAAATAGGGATGATGGCACAAACTGAGTCATCTGGGATATCCAATTAAACCAGAATTGCTGGTGCAAAGATGAAGCGGGATTAATTAAAATAATCCGTTTAAATAACTGCGGTGATTGAATTGCGACTTGCATTGCTAAACAACCACCAAAAGATTCACCACATAGGTATATTGGGCGTTGACAGCTTGTTTCCAATTCAGCGTGAATCAAGTCCAAAACATTCCTTGCTAAAACGTCCCAAGTCGCAAGATAGTTTTTGGGTATAGCCAAACAGCGAATATCTAAACAAGAGGCTAATTCAGAGATTTGGGTTTGCAATAATTCACCACTCCCATCCATTCCTGGTAAATAGATGAATAAAGGGGAATTTGATTGTACTGGTTTTGGAGTTAAAAAACAAGGTTGAGGATCAACTGCTGGCATTTTGCTGATTTTTATTCGTCTACTCTATCTTTAACTTTACCCTTTCCGTTATCCAGATAGGGATTGTGACGAAATTTTTATCCTTTTTGCTTTGTCTAAAATCAACCTTTCCACATAAAAAATAACCCACTCTGAAACCATGATTACAGAATTTATGGCGATTTGTATTCATCATATATAAGTATGTGAAAGCGTTAAATCCTCCTCACTGGCAATAGTGTCAGATTGGTGCTGCATTCAACTATCAGCAGTCAGCCAAAAGCAGGAATAACAAAGAAAAGGAAATATTTATTTTCTGGAAGTTACAGCTTACACCCAGGAAATTATGGTTAATTTTCTGTATTTTCACCTTTAAAGCTGTTAGCTTCATGCTTAATGCTTAACAGTTTTGTCAACTATTACTGGGAGAATCTGATATGGGAATTATATCCACACAATTATTTATATCGCTAGAGTTTCAGTTAGTGTATTCCCTGTAACTACCAATGCAAGAAACAGGTTTTACCATGATTATTAATTAGTAAATACTTTCGCTGATTTGGCCAGAAATCAGGTGAATTTATAGAAGTAATTAAACAATTCTTCAGTCCATAAACTTGTTATCTTCCAGAAGGAGTTTGAAAAAAACAGTAGCAATGTTATATAATTGCGTAGTTTTGTCTAGATAATCTAGATTATTAATAGAGAAAACTGATTAATAATAATTTGCTTTTATTGTCCATGAATCTTGTGAATAAAACAGAAAAGACTTTTGCACTGACCACACCACTATACTATGTCAATGATGTCCCCCATATTGGCAGTGCTTATACAACTATAGCAGCGGATGTAGTAGCCAGATTTAATCGCTTGCAGGGGCATCAAGTGCTACTAATTACAGGTACAGATGAACATGGTCAAAAAATTCAGCGTTCAGCAGCGAGTTTAGGAAAACCACCACAGGATTTTTGTGATGAAATTGTCCCCAGTTTTGTCAGATTGTGGGATTTACTCGATATTCAATATGACCGCTTTAGTCGAACTACAGCACCCCGTCACCAAGCCATAGTTAAAGAGTTCTTCCAGCGGGTTTGGGAAAATGGCGATATTTACCAAGGAGAACAAAAAGGTTGGTACTGCGTTTCCTGTGAAGAGTTTAAGGAAGAACGGGATTTACTCGCGGATAAACACTGTCCCATTCATACTAACAAACAAGTAGAGTGGCGAGATGAGCAGAACTATTTCTTCCGCTTGTCTAAATATCAAACTCAGTTGGAGGAATTTTATCAATCTCACCCAGATTTTATCCAACCTGTCAGCAGACGAAATGAAGTTTTCAATTTTGTCACCCAAGGTTTACAGGATTTTTCGATTTCGCGGGTAAATCTTGATTGGGGTTTTCCCGTACCTGTGGATTCTCAACATACATTGTATGTATGGTTTGATGCTTTGCTAGGTTATGTTACAGCATTGTTAGAACCAGATGCAGAACCAACCTTAGCTAATGCTTTACAAACATGGTGGCCGATTAATCTGCACTTGATTGGTAAAGATATTTTACGCTTTCATGCTGTGTACTGGCCAGCAATGTTGATGTCAGCGGGATTACCTTTACCAGACAGGGTATTTGGACATGGTTTTTTAACTAAAGATGGTCAAAAAATGGGCAAGACTTTAGGTAATACTCTTGATCCTATCGCTTTGGTGGAAAATTATGGTAGTGATGCCGTTCGTTATTACTTCCTTAAGGAAATCGAATTTGGGAAGGATGGCGATTTTAATGAAATTAGGTTCATTAATGTTTTGAATGCAGATTTAGCAAATGATTTAGGTAATTTGTTAAATCGGACTTTAAACATGGTGAAGAAATACTGCGCTAGTCAAGTACCGTCCATTAGCCATTCAGATATTCCATCGGAAAATCCTTTGAAAGCGATAGGGTTACAGTTGGGAGAGAAGGTGAAACAAGCATACACAGCATTAGCTTTTAATGAAGCCTGTCACTATGTTTTATCTCTGGTGCAAGCCAGTAATAAATTTATAGATGATCAAGCCCCTTGGTCATTATATAAACAAGGTAAACAGGAAGAAGTGGAAGCGGTGCTATATGCGGTTCTGGAATCTGTAAGATTAGCAGCTTATCTTCTATCCCCAATTATTCCTAATATCAGCAGTGATATTTATCAGCAATTAGGCTGGGGGATCAATTTTAATGAACAAAAAGAAAGTGCAATTTTAGCTCCTTTTTGTACCCACTCAACCTGGGGAATATTATCCGAACAACAAATATTGGGAACACCAAAACCAGTTTTTAAACGGATAGAAACATCAAAATAAAAGATTAATTTTGGGAACTGCGAATTTCTTAAAAAACCAAAGAATTCGGGGCTATTAATTACATCTTAATAGTAGATCAAGGAAGTAAATAATCAAAACAGTTTTACTGATGATTGAAGATTCCTGATGTATTAGCCCCGGAGACTTATCATTAGCAACTCTAATAAGCAGATAGTTAGAAATTTCTATCATCACAGGGATAACAACACAAGGTATGACAATAATGTTGAACAATTTTGAAAACGACTCAATATTTACGCCAGAACAAGTTTTGGAAAATCGGGGTCGGGTGGCTATCTTTATTGATGGCTCAAACTTATTTTATGCGGCGCTTCAACTGGGAATCGAAATTGATTATACTAAGTTATTGTGCCGTTTAACTGGTGGATCAAGGCTGTTACGCGCTTTTTTCTACACAGGTGTAGATCGGACAAATGAGAAGCAACAGGGCTTTTTGTTGTGGATGCGTCGCAATGGTTATCGAGTGATTGCTAAGGATTTGGTGCAATTACCAGATGGCTCTAAAAAAGCTAACTTAGATGTAGAAATAGCTGTTGATATGATGGCATTGTGCGATTCCTATGATACCGCAGTTTTAGTCAGCGGTGACGGCGATTTGGCTTATGCTGTCAATTCTGTGAGCTATCGTGGTGTGAGGGTAGAGGTGGTGAGTTTGCGTTCTATGACTAGTGATAGTTTAATTAATGTGAGCGATCGCTATATTGATTTAGAAGCTATCAAAGAAGATATCCAAAAAACTCCCCGTCAAAGTTATCCATATCGGCCATTGTCTAGTATGGGCTTTTTAGACGATCATCGAGATAATCACAGACATTTAGAAGTTCCAGAATAATGCAATATGCACAAGGTAGGGAGAATAGAAGACAAGATGCAAAACATCAAAGGGGATCTAAAAATCATTCTCCCCACTTTTATTCATTTTTTGGGTTGCGATTACCAACTAATTTGTTTTATCTGCCTTTGATCTTGTGTTTAGGTTTATGCTTGTCTGCTTGCGGTAATCCATCACCAACTCAATCAAAAACTGATAATTCATCTCCAAAGGAGGATGACACTAAGTTAACTTTTTTCGGTGTGGCTTTAGAACAGTTTGATGAGGTAGGGAAACCAATTTGGAAAGTTAAAGCCAAAGAAGCAAAATACACTACAGATAAGCAAATTGGTGAGGCAGAAAGTCCTCAAGGAGAACTTTACCAAGATGGAAAAGTTGTCTACCAAATTAAAGCAGATAAGGCTGATATTAAGCAAGATGGTAAGCAACTTTTTCTTAAAGGTAAAATTGTAGCTACCGATCCCCGCAATGGGATTGTTTTCCAAGGTAATGAGTTAGAATGGCGACCTCAAGAAGATTTATTGATTGTTCGCAATCAGTTAAATGGTAGTCATAAACAATTACAAGCTGTAGCTCAAGAAGCAAAGATCAAAACTCGTGAACAACGGGTAGAATTTTCAGGGGGAGTATTCGCAAAATCCACAGATCCACAGTTGCAAATGCGAACTGATCATTTAATGTGGCATATTAAGGAGGAGAAATTATTTAGCGATCGCCCAATCCAAATAGAAAGATATAAGGATAACAAAATCACTGGACGTGGTAACGGTAATGCCGCAGAAATTAATTTAAAAACTCAAATTGCCATTCTCCAACCACAGGCAAAATTAGAGTTATTAGATCCATTGATACAAATTATTAGTAACTCAATTACCTGGAATATTAAGAAAGAAAATATCACCACAAATTCTCCCATTCGGATATTCCAATCTGCTGAAAATGTCACTGTCACTGCTAATCAGGGACAAATGAAAATACCAGAAAATAAGGTATATCTCACTGGTAATGTGAATGCAGTTGGGCAACGTCGTCAGTCTTTAAAATCAAATCAACTTACTTGGTATTTAGATAAAAAATTGTTAGAAGCGCAGGGAAATATCGTTTATCGTCAAATTGAACCAAAATTAACTTTCCAAGGGGAAACAGCCGTCGGTAATTTAGAAACAGAAAATATTGTTGTCAAAGGTGGTAATTCTGGACGCAGAGTGGTAACAGAAATTATCCCCCAGGAAGGAAGGTAGGGGGAGTAGGGGGAGTAGGGGGAGTAGGGGGAGTAGGGGGAGT
>Ga0208858_1000253_pt1 | contig 11114 bp, 12 predicted proteins | sample LakMenEpi16Nov12_FD_150704 | JGI IMG/M metagenome (GOLD analysis project Ga0208858, IMG submission 150704) | Freshwater microbial communities from Lake Mendota, WI - 16NOV2012 deep hole epilimnion (SPAdes) | ecosystem: Environmental > Aquatic > Freshwater > Lake > Epilimnion/Euphotic zone ...
ACAGTTTTCAATAGATAATCTTGAGGATGCATCAAGACTAGAAAATATAGATGAGTCTAAATTGAGGAGAATTGTTGTAATTATTGATGAGTTTGCAACGATATTTACAGATGACGCACCATTTTTAGATGAAATCGCTAATAATTTACTGTCTATTATTCAAAAAGGACGTGCAATGGGGATTAATCTACTTTTGGCTGCTCAAAATTTTAGCAATATTAAAAGTTCTTCCTTTAATCAAGCGATTACACTCATTCCTACACGCATATTATTAAAGTCAAGTCCAGAGGCAGCTCAATCAATTCTTGGTTATAATAATAAAGGCTCTTTGGAAATTACCAAGATTGGGCATGGATTGATAAATAATAATTTCGGAGAACTAAATAATGATGGCGGAAACTTTTTTTTCAGGTCATTTTTACTCGACAACGAAGATTTAGAGCCAATAATTAAGGAAATAAAAAAAGAAGTTAATGTCAAAGGATTTAAAGTAAATGAAGTTAAATTCATCGATGCGGCACAAGCTGCAAAATTTGAAGAAAACACCATACTAATTGATCAACTTAACCAAAAAACATACGATGAAACATTTGTTAAAAGTGGCATGGCATGTTACTTGGGAGAATCATTTTTGATTACAAATAATAATCACTTTAGTTTTAAGTGGAAAATTAATGGACGACAATCTACTCAGAATATCTTAATTGCTGGAAACGAACGCGAACATACTTCTCAAGCATTATTTAGTATTTTATCTAGTTTAAGTTATGGGGTTCCTAAAGCTCGCTTTTGCGTCAAATTACTTAATGCTCTCGATGAAGATGAAACTAAAGATTTGTCTTTAGATTTAATTGCCAAATCTTCAAAAAGCTATGACATTCAAGAATTTAAAGTAGATGACTTAGAATTGCTTTTAGTTGGTCTTGAATCCTTGCTTGACTTCAGACGAACAAGTGACGAACGTGAGCCGGTTATCGTTTTTCTAATAGGAATGGAGAAAATGCTAAAACTGCAAAGTGTTGGCTTTACAGAATCTGAATGTGCTTCAAAGCTGAGAGGTATTATGAGTAGTGGTTCAAATTTTGGAATCTATTTTGTTTGCGAAATCAATAAACCTAGTGGTATTAGCAAAATATCAAGGGATTTAATTGGATTTATTGACCATAAATTATGCTTTTTCATGAATGAAAGCGAATCACTGGAATGTATCAATAGTAAATTAGCAAACCAATTAATCAACGCTGATGCACCAAATATTCGCAACAAAGCTATTTATTATTCTCAATCTGAGGGAACAGCACAAAAATTCAAATCCTATTCTAATGTTGCTAATGCCAAACAATTTTTAAGAGTATTGAAAGCAAAAACGGATTTTTCGGAAATAAATAAATTTTTCCAATACGATAAACTCAATAAAAAGATTGTTGATCAAAATGAAAGCTTTGAGATGGATCCAGAAATTGGTGAAATTTCTTTAGATGAATTTAATAAAATGCTAAATAATAAATGAGATGCAGTTAATAAACGACTCACAAGCTGTTAAAAAAATGGCTACAGAAACTGGACAAATAATCAAAGATTTAAAGGAAAGTTTAAAATCAGTTGAACAAGAAATTAGTTCAATAAATACAAGATGGAAAGACCAAAATTACTTGAATTTAAAAAAGATGATTGAGGAAAGAAAAATGGATTTAGAAAATTTAATGAAAGAATTAACACGCTTTAAAGAATGGCTTAATGTTCTTTATAAACGACTATATGAATACGAAAATGTTCGAAAACTAAAATAATTAAAGATGAGTGAAACACATGTAGACCTTAACACGGTAGTTCAATTTAATTCAAAAATAGAAAAGTTTAGTCAAGCCATTAAACAGTCTTTTGATAATACTAACAAGGCTATGGATAGCTTGAGTAGGCAGTGGCGGGACGATCAATTTCAGACTTTTAAGAGTAATTTAAAAAAACACTCTGATAAACTTGTACCACTTAGCGATGAATTAACCAAGTACGAAAAGCATATTAAAGATTATTGGATTCCAGCAATCAAGAAAGTTCAAGATCAGTACAGAAAATAATTTAATAAATCGTCACACATGAATTTTAAAATACATAATTGCATGAGGGCTTTAGACGATAGCCAAAAATTAATTGAAGAATCTCTTAAGCAATTGCAAAATGCCAATACGTCAATAACCAATGATTTAAATGAATTATTGACTCGAGGTTGGAAAGACAAAAACTATGAAAATTTAAAAAATGTTTTTTTTGAACGGACACAAGATTTAAATAATTTAATGAAAAGTATGGAGTCTTCGGCCAATGAGTTAAAATCACGCTCGCAACTTATAAAAAAATATTATGCAGTTCCCTTCTAATTTATGAGCCAATTCATTGTAAAAAGCCCTGAGGTTTTTATTGAACTTCAAAATACATTAAAACTCTTCTGTGAAAAAACCCCCATTTTGGTAGGGAAAGCAAACGAATTGCTAATCAATTTAAGAGAAACTTTCTATGTCGATTTACAAGAGACAATCGCCCAGATTTCCCAAAATCAAGAGGCAGAAAAAGCTGCCATTGAAAATAAGGGTCAAGAAAACAAAAATGCAGGTGATGTAAATAATCTAAAGCAAAAACAACAACAATTAGTATCCTCGATCGCTCACCTTGACATGATGATTGCTAAGCTAAAATCGAGGAATAGTACGATTCAAACAATGTCTTCCGAGTCTAGAAAAGGCATTACTGCTTTGGGTGAGTTTTATAGTATAGCAAGTTCCTATCTAAGTATGTCTGCGAATAACAGCTCTTCTAGCGCAATTAATAGCGTGGGAAATACAGAGAACAACTTTTCTGGCTTAAATCTAATTGGCGATTCACTTCATTTCAATTCAGAAAATAAAAGTGATTTAAACCAATTTAAGATAGATGAACTCCTTCGAGATTCATCTAGTTTTAATCATGGAACTAAAAAAGCAGGTAAACTATCGATTGCTAATGTTAGTCAACTAAATTTTAGTTTGTTAGAAAAAAATGGATTTACTATCCAACAAATTAAACCGAATAGTTACTCAGCGTTTAAAAATTTATAAAGGTGAAAATTGAAACAAATGCATTTGGGAATGAATTTAAATCAGTAATTAGTGAACTGCAGAAAATTCAAAATGATTTTAATAGTAAAAGTGATTTGGCAGCAGGCCATTGGAAAGACCAAAGGCAAGTTGCATTTTTTCAAAAACATGTGAATTCAAGAAAAGATGAATTAAATAAACTTGTTTCTGATCTTTCTACAATAGAACAGCAAGTTTCAAATATGGTAAATGAATTAAAAAGATACATAAATAATTGATTGCTTTGAGTTCGAATTAATGAGATCCATTCCATATTTTTGAATTAATATTAACATTCACAAATTTTGTTTTCCTATTGGTTAATTTGATCCTATTTGAAGTATATTGAATTAAGATTGAGTTAAAAATAAAAATTAAAGAGTTAAATATTCTTTTATTTAACTTAAATTAGCATTTAACTTTAGTGTTAAATTCAAAAATAAATTTTTATAAATTCCTCATGACAAATATTAACCAGTTCGTTTGCAAAAATAATCCTGAACATATTTTTGAAAAAGCTACCGATGACTTTTGGTGTCCAACTTGTCCCAGAGAACTCAGGAGTTCACTTACTCTAGTTGAAGTGCCTTATAATCCTAATGTAATTACAGTGGTGCCTGAACCTAATATTGCCGAACCAATTGTAAACGAACCAATTGTAAACGAACCAATTGTAAATCAACCAATTGTAAACGAACCAATTGTAAAAGAACCAATTGTAAAAGAACCAATTGTACATGAACCAATTGTAAAAGAACTAATTGAAACTGATCCCTTGTTAAAACCGAAAGTTTCTATTATTAAAAAACCGATAGTAATTCAAACCTGTGATTACGGTGCTCATACTTGGATGAAAGATTATCTTAAAATTAAAGAACTCGATGGCCTTTCATTTGCAGAGTCACCAGAAGATTGGAAAGAAGCACAAGCTTTAAAAAAACCGGTATATTGTTTTCCGAATGATGATCAAGAGTTGGGGAGTTCTTTAGGCTTATTATACAATTGGTATGCCGTGCAACTTATTTCAAAGAATCCCCCTAAAGGTTTCAGAATACCAAATTCTAATGATATTATTGATTTAAATCAAGCTATTCTTCAAACCCAAGAAGAATTTTTAGATATCGATTTTGCTTTCCAACAAAAGATCCCCATCGCCCATAGATTGCCCTTGGCAACCTTTGCTGATGGAACGAATGACCGTTGTTTTTGGACTTCGGAGCAATATGGTTATTATACGGCATTTTCTTATCGAATCAATCTGGAAAATAAAATTGCTAGAACTAGAAAAATTGATAAGAATGCGGGGTATTTTATTCGATGTATTCAAAATAGCTAATGTCAGAAATAACCATATACATTATTATATTAGTTGCTACGGTAGCCATATTAAACAGTAATTTTTCCTTTGGAGCAGTATTTAAGCCTCAGGTGAAAGATCAAAGCTTACTAGTGATTGAGCACTTGTCGCAGTATACTACCAGAAAAAAAGATTACAGAAAAACACCAAAAAACTTCTCCTCATTTGGATATGCAGTTCATGGAAGAATTGTGGATGAGGACGTGTTTCTTGAATACAAATTTCCGCTCGTAGATAGCCATGAGTCGCAGTTTAAAATTAAACTAAATGCCAAAACTACCTCCTCAATTATTAATAATTATGGATGTAAAACCTCCTGTTTTGCTCCTGTTGGCGAAGGTACTTATGCACTACAATCGAACGACGCTCAATTTTTAACGAAAAACATGAATAAAGACGGGTTCTATTTTCGCGGATTTGGGAAGCGTGATTATGGAATTAATCACAATGAAGTTATTAAGCTGTCTGATGAAATAAATTATGCTGTCGCTAGCTTTATCGAATCAGAATTGAAGCGAATTGGAAAGGATAGCTACGAAAATAGGATTCGTGCTGCACTTAATTTCGTGCAATTTATTCCTTATGGCATACCAGATTTTGATGCTGGTGATGATTGTTATTTTGGTTTGGCCTTGCCTCACGAAAGTTTGGCGATATCCTATTCTGATTGTGATAGCAAATCTGTTCTTTTTGCTGGAATACTTCATCATTTAATTTCTGAGCAAAATATCATTTTAGTTGGATGTACAATTGAAGAGGGTGGACACATGATTGCGGGAGTCGCAGGTATTTACTATACAGGTCAGTATTTTAATCACCAAGGGAAAGATTACCTTTTGATTGAAACAACCACACCAATCGCTCTTGAAAACCAACCGAGTAATCGATTTCTAGATGTAGAAATTATATCCATAAAACAACAATAAAGAACTAGATATGATAGAATGGGTAGGTAGTTTAGATGAAGCGTTATTATGGTCAATTTTCTTACTATGTGCTATAATTATGGCTATTGTGCCTTTTTGGTCTAAAATCAGAAAGGCATTGAAAATTAAATTTTCCAACCAAAAATCTGAAATTTTAGATTTCTCCTGGCGTTTGGCTCCTGACCACTTTCTATTTAAATTTAAAGACAAGGATTACTATTTACAATCTGACGGCAAACAGTTTATTCTCGAGGGAGGAGTCATTATTCTTTCATGGAATGTTGTTGGCGCCTATCAAATTGATATTGAACCGGTAGGATCGAATCTCAAAGGAAATACAGCCGTAATTACAGCTAAAAAATCAGCGTGTAAATTTACATTAGTAGCACATACGCCAAAAGGTAAATTACGGAGCGTACTCGAAATCGATGAGTCTTTATTTCGTGATTTGAAAACTTTTAATTTAAGCAAGGAGTTACACTATAAACAATCTAATCATGATCTTCAAACGACATCATTAACAAAATCAACTTGGATGCACGGAAAATACAAGCCAGGCAAAATGGCTGCTTTACCAAAAGTAAATACAGCTGCGTTGAATGCTAAGGTGCCAAGGTATAATTACGTCAAAATAAGAGAAAGATTCCTCTTTCTTAACCCAAAAATAATGCGGAAAGTAAAATTAAAATGGTATATTAGCAAACAAAATGTGGTAAAAACGTACACCTTTCATCCGAATAAATACAATGAAGCCGTTACAAATACGAAAGAAAAACTTTAACTAAACGAATAATTAAAATAATAACTAAAACCCTGCTAAAATGAGCGAAAATAACAACTCTATTGGAATGAATGAATTGGTTGATTACAAAAAGAAAGAATACGGTAAATTTAGAGGGGCAATTATGCACTTTCTTTGGAAATGTGCAGGAGCCGATTCCCAAATTTTGAAGTATGCGCCCTATTCGGATCATATCAAAGCTGCTGGAATTGGTGGGGTAGTATTGGCTACCACGGTTATGGCAACTGTGGCCATGGGTTTTGCTATGCATACTATTTTTGGAAAAAATACGGCGGATGGTCATGAGGGAGTTTGGGCCATAACAATACCGGCTGCATTGGTTTGGGGAATTATCATTTTTAACCTCGATCGATTCATTGTATCAACGGTGAAAGGGGATGGCACGGAAAAAATCACCCTGGGAGAATGGGGCGCCATGCTACCTCGTTTAGTTATGGCTATTATTATTGGCTTAACGATTTCCGCACCTCTTGAGACGTATATTTTTCAAACAGAAATCACAAGAGAATGGGATAGAGTTCAAAACAAATTATCTCAGAATCGACAAAATGAACTAGAATTAAAATATGCCAAAGATACCAAAAGGTTAGATTCACTTGCAATAGAAGCCAAAACATCACTTGATTCTGCGGAAGTTAGATATAATAGAAATAAACAAATAATCGACTGGTTAGGGGGTGGAATGAATGGTTATCCAAAATGCACTGGAGGTGAGAACTGTGGGACATTACAACATCGTACCTACTATAAAGAATTAGCAAAAGCTGAGGTGGATAAAAAGTCAGCGAAATCCAAATTAGATTTTATTGATGATGAGAAAAATAAATTAGCTGAGAAAATTAGAGAAGAAAAGAAGGCCGAGGGTAAAGACATAGAAGAAAGTAAACCTGGATTTTTAGATCAGTTGATGATGTTGGAAAATTTATCGAGCCGAGGAGAGAACTATACACCTGTAGATACAGAAGGAAGACCAATTATGGAAGAGGATGGTAAAACAGAGAAGGTAGAAGAATTGTATGGAGCGGCATGGGCTCCCATCTGGCTCGTTCGTTTACTTTTCATGATCGTGGAAATAGCACCGGTAATCTTTAAGTTCATGATTTGGGATTCTTCCTATGATTATATGAAAGACAACGTGGCTCAAATTTTAGAGGCTAAACAAGGGATCTCTTTGGAGTCCTTTCCAGATGAAAACAATAATACACACAGAATCCGTAAAAATTATAATGCAGAGCGTATAATTGAGGTGTCCAAACGGCAAAATGATCTCGAGAAAGAAAATGCCATTCATGCGATTACTTTGTATGCCGAACAAGAACGTAAAGAGATTGAGGACAATCCGGAAGATTTTGTTAAAAATAAAGACCACGAATCGAATCCAACGGAAAGTAACAACCCCGAAAATAACGCATAATTTAAGCTAATTGAGGGTTGTATGGCTGGTGAACTTATAGTTTATGGTGATTTTTTTGGGCTATTTAAAACAGACCAGGATCTACCTTTGGGTTCAACGGCCATTTTTCCAACGGACTTAAAGCATAAAGTACAGGTTTATCAAGGAAAAATCACAAATTCTACTTTCGAGCACGAATTCAAGCCAGAAAAGCATCGTATATTGAAATCTTTTGTGTTATCAGGCGTGTCTAATATTGAGATTGTAGGTAACGCAAAGGCACCTTTCGCGGACAGTAGAGTTTACGATTTTACTCAATTAATGATCATTGACCCAAAAATTGAGCGAGTTTTTTCAATGAATAATGGGACGTATGGAGAAATTAGCGGCAAGGTTTATGGAAAAACAGCAGATCGACCAAGAATTTCAAAATTAGATCCGCTTTCACCACCTCCTAAAACTGACGATCCCGGTAATGGCATTAATCCAACGGGTAACACAGGCTTAAATGATGATTCAGAAATCGGTAAAATCATTGAAAAGTCGAAAGAAGGCTGTCTTAAAGCATGGACAGGTTGCGTAGCCAATATATGGAGAATCTTAGGTTATTTACTGCTACTGCTTTTTTTATGGTGGCTAATCAAAGCTTGCTCCAAAATGGCAGAAGGAGATGATTGTATCGTCAGAGATAATAATGAACAACTATTAATAGAAAAAGAAAAGATCCGAGATTCAATAAAAATAGAATATGATAAAAACTTAGATAAGGCCTTGGCGAACGTAAATACAATTTATTTTTTTAAAAATACCGACGAATTTCATGATTATTCTCTAGGATCAAATGGTAACTTAAACCGCTTAATCACGCTATTACAGGTTTATAATGACCGTTCGTTTTACATAGTTGGTCACCATTCTGGAATAAGTGTAGAATCGGCAAGATTAGACATGACCCGAGCTGCGCTTGTAAAACAAACATTTGTTTCAGCTGGAATACCTGCTAATAATTTGTTTTTGATATATAAAGCAGATAAAGAAATGATTTCAACTAAGGTTCTTCATCCCTACATGCTACCCGATTATTCGCTCCGGTACTATAACAGAAACATGCGTGTTGAAATTAAAGTGAAAAAATAAAATGGCAACAATTGGAAAATACTTTGTTAAAGGGAGGTTTGTAGGAAATTTTACTACCAATCAACAAAAGGTATTGACCTCTGGCGATCCGTTTCCAAAGGGGGATGAACATAAAGTAGTTATTTATCGTGGTATTATTAACCAGACAGAACAAATTCCGGTTACAAATTTCGATGAAGCAAAAGGTTTCTACAATTTTAAAGAAGTAAATAATATTCAAATAAATACTTCTGAGAAATGGCCGATTAAAAATGATCGTATTTTTTCATTATATGACATGAAGTTGACGAATGTAGAAGTGTTTAATGTTTCTGAAATCAACGGAAAAACAAGTGGTGAATTGAGCGGAGATATTATCGCATCGGTAGCTGAACATCCTTTTAATAATGTCAATAAAGAGGAGCCATATAATCCTGGTAAAGTAGCCGAACCATTTCCTATAGGTGGTGGTAAAGGAGGTGATGATCCGGGCGGTCCTGATATTGGAACTGACCCCAAAGATCCAGGAGGAGGAGATACTGGAGGAGATACTGGAGGAGATCCTGGCGGAGATCCTGGCGGAGATACTACAGGTGGTAAAGGTTGCAATACAAAATGGTTGCGTTGGCTTTTGTATCTTTTGTTAATTTTATTACTCCTTTATTTATTAGCTAAGTGTACGCAAGTAGGGCGAAAAATTTATTGCAAAATTGATAATTGGCGTATCGAACGAAAATTGGAAAAAGTGAAACAAGAGACGGATACGCTGCAAGCAAAAATAGAACAAACGGAATTTAATCCTATTCCTTGCGGTACTATTGAAGATCATGGCGGTGATAATAAACCGTGGCAAGAATGGTACGGTTTAGGCAATCAATCCGGACGCGTTATGGTTGTTTTTAATGCAAAAGGTGCTCCAGATAGAATGGAGGTAATTTATGATGGTGAATTAAAATGTGAAACAAGAGAAACTAATTTTGTCAATAAAATTGGAGAGATCACGTATGACTTTAGCTCTATTGAGGGAAAGGGTTTTGGTCAATATCAGGACACATTTTATTTTAATTATGTCTATGATAAAAACAAACCAACCGAAATGCTAATTAGAGTAATTCCTAACAAAGACATATCCATAACCAAATGGATAATTTATCCATACTGTCCACAATGAATCTAGGAAAGTACATATTTGGAGTTCGGGAAGAATATTTCACGAAAGTTGGCGAAAAAGAAACAGCGCGGCAGTTTATCGTTTATAATCTTTTATCGCTAATGTTTTACACCCTCATCGCTATTTCAACCTTGGCAGGGATAATTTATGGATTAATACTTTTTAATAGTTGGTGGATTGCAATTGGTGTTGGATTATTTTTAGGAGGAATATCGTTTGCACTCTTGCTTTTGGTATTTTTCTTAAATATGACAACAAATTACCAAAATCTTTATCTCACCATGACCGATATGAATCCAATCTTTCAAGAGCATGAAAATGAAGATTTAAAAAATCTTTCCGACGAGCAGGCAGAGGAAAAGGTACAAGCTAAAAAAATGCTCTTAAGGGAGACAAATCAAGAGGCTAAGTTTGACCACTTTCACCTATCAAGTGTAGTAACTTCTATCATTAAAGTCACGCTTATATTAATAATTTCTTGTGTAGTGGCCAATTCCTTGGAGTTTTTGATTTTTCATAAATCCTTAAATAAGTCGCTTAATTCATTAAAAAACAATGCAACCATAGTGGCATGTGCCAAGCATGAATTGACAGAAAATAATGATGACCTTAATCGAAAAATTACATTAGCAAGATGGACACTATCAATGTTGAAGGAGGATGCAAATGCGCCATTTATTCTAATTAAATCAAAATCGTTACTGCTTTCCATGGAAATACTAAGTTTGAGTATTGGTCCATGGAAGGTTGTTTTAGATATTGTTATCGCTTTGTTATTCCTTACCCCATTTATTTTACTGAAAAAAAGTAAAGAATATGCTGGCGGATTATTTCTAAAAGAAGCCGCGCTTTACGACATACAATGTTCTCATATGTTTTATCTTATATCAGAAAGGGAACGACGTAAAATAAAGGAGAAAATTCAAAATGAATACCCGTATAATGAACTAATCAAAAAACCATTGCATGAAGCGTAATTTTTTTGACATAAGTAATATAGTATTTTGGCTTCTAGCAGCAATTATTGGCTTCCTTTTTTTACCTTACTTTAAAAATGTCGCGTATAAAAGTGATCGATTAGAGGAATGGGTAAAGGCCTTTGATACGATTCAGCCTGTTCCTATCATTGATACATTAATAGAAGTTGATACATCTAATAATATTACTAAATATGCTTTCAAAGTTTGGGATTGGAACGATTTTAATGGAAAGCACCACAGCATAAAATTTAAATACAAG
>Ga0208858_1000256_pt1 | contig 10966 bp, 9 predicted proteins | sample LakMenEpi16Nov12_FD_150704 | JGI IMG/M metagenome (GOLD analysis project Ga0208858, IMG submission 150704) | Freshwater microbial communities from Lake Mendota, WI - 16NOV2012 deep hole epilimnion (SPAdes) | ecosystem: Environmental > Aquatic > Freshwater > Lake > Epilimnion/Euphotic zone ...
TTCATTTAAAACTTCTTTGTACAATTTAAAGTATTTATTACTCATAATTTTTGATGTGTAGTTTTTGATATATTTTTCATTTACCAAAAAAGAGAGTTGGTCCTTATTTTGAACAGTGTATGTAAGTGCTTCTAAAAGAGATTTGACATCATCTAATTTGAATCGGCAAATCTCATGAGTATCAAATAATTCATTGAATACGTTGAGAGAGTTGCAGACAATCGGAATTTTTTGGGATGCCGCCTCGATTACACACAAACCAAACCCCTCCGATCTTGATGACATTACATAAACATCAAAGAATCTGTAATAATCAATAGCATTTTGTTTAAATCCTAGAAACAAACACCTTTCTTCAACGCTAAATTGCCTAGCTAGTGAGATTAGGTCAGATTTTAACGGGCCATCTCCTATTATGATTAGGCCAAATTTGCTCGCGTCAGGTAAACTTAAGAATCTAATTACCTGATCTATTCCTTTTCTAAAAATAAGATTGGCAGAGATCCCAAGGGTAATGTGTTTTTTTTTAAAAGCGTCAATTTTTGATATGTCTTCTTTGGCCAAAGCTTGAAGGCTAAGCTCACTAGACACACCATTGTGAATAAAAGTTAGTCTATTGCTGAACTTTGATTCATAATAAACTTTCATTTCTTGGGTTAAAGTGACAACTACATTACATTTACCTAACAGCATGCACCAAAACTTTTCCAAGAGAATACCGATCATTTTTCCATAATTCATTCCATAATCAACTTGAATCTTTTGATGAAGAGTGCTAATCCATTTGCCTTGTATAGAGGAACTGTTTAGAAAAGTGTACAAATCACCTAAAAATCCATGGGAATGAAGAATGTCGTAGGAAGAAAGGTCTAGCCTATTGTAAAGTTTGACCTTTATTAAACGATGGCATTTAAAAGAAATTTTTACTTTTGAATCCTTAATGTAGAAAATATCTATTTGATTATCCTGAAGGTTAATGTTGTTTATAATTTCACCTGCAACGATAAAAGGACCTGACTTTTGGCAGGTGCTTAATATAAAGGCAATTTTCATTCTTAGTTATCCAGATTCAAATTATGACAAATATCTTAAATTTAGTAAAACAATGGAGTAACTTGCTCAAGTATGCTTAATAAGTCTATATTGCAAAAAGTCTATTTGTGGACACTGATTTTTGTGGCAGTAACGTTGCCTACGAAATGGATTCAACTCAATAGTTTTTTCATCATTGTTCTGTTTATAATTTGGTTATTGGATGGGGATTTTGTTGTTCGATTAAAAAAGACAGTGTCCGAATCATCATTCATTATTCTTACTTCATTTTTTTTTATTTCAGTAATATCATTGATTTACACATCGAACTTAACTGATGGTTTTTTAGGTATAGAAACAAAAATTTCATTATTTACCTTTCCTCTTTTTATTTTGGGTCCTAAGAGGTTGGAAAAATCTGAAATAGAAATTGTGCTGATTTCTTTCTTAGCATCTTGTGTTTTTGTGAGCTTACTCTGTCTAGGTGATACAGTTTATATGAACTATTTAAAGGGGGTGTCCTATTCATATTCAACAAGCTGGTCTTATTCTGCAGATAATTTGATTGAAAAATGGGGATTCCACCCTTCTTACTTCTCAACGTATTGCGGATTCTGTGTTTTTATCACAATATCTTTAATAAGGAGAGGAAAGGTGAAAACTGTTGTTGGGATTTTTTTAATAATATATCTGTCATTATTCCAAATGTTGCTAGCTTCAAGGGTAGGTATTTTTGCATCGTTATTGGTGATTACTTTTTCGTTGATTTATGAAGCGTATCAAAAAGGAAAACTTTTGAAAGGAATGATACTGGCCTTTATGATTTTGATTGTCTCTCTAGTATCATTATACAATTTTGGTACGATGAAAGATAAGGTAAATGCGATGCTAAACTATAAAGTAAATATGTACAACGAAGCATTTAAAATTGATGGGAGGCTAAACCAATGGAAGGCTTCTATCGATATAGTCAAAAAACATTTTGTATTTGGCGTTGGAATAGGTGATAGAAAGGATGAGCTTCAAAAAGAGTACGTTAAAAGCGAATACATCCAAGGTTATAAAAACAAGTATGATTCGCACAATTTATTTTTGGAAGCAGCGGTAACGACTGGGATTTTTGGACTCTTCTCTTTGATTATACTCTTTCTTTTTTTGTTCATTCAAGCTATCAAAAGAAGGCAATCTTTATATTTGCAATTTCTTATACTTTTTTTGATGCTTTCCATGGTTGAAGCATCTCTCTCAGTTCAGAAAGGGGTTGTATTCTTTTCATTTATAAATACAATACTGTTTACCAATAGCAAAGTAAATGAATCTTGACGTAATCTTAGTTTTTAAATGACAAGAAAATTAAATTCAGTAACCTTAATAATTTTAACTTATAATGCTGAAGCCTTTTTGGATAATTTGTTTCAGGGCATAAGTTCCCAAACTATGCACTTCGAAGTAATAGTTATCGACTCTGAGTCAAGTGATAATACACGGAAGTACCTAGTCGAACATAATGTAAAACACATTGTAATCCCTAAGGTAGAATTCAATCATGGTGGCACTAGGAATATAGGACTTACCTTAGCTCAAAGTGATATTGTTGTATTTATCACACAAGACGTTATATTTTTTGATTCGTATTCAATTGAACGCTTGGTTCAACCATTAATGAGTAATGATAACAATATAGCAATGTCTTACGGTAGGCAGCTACCTAAAGCAGATGCAACAATCTTAAGTGAGTTTGCGAGGTTAAACAACTACCCTGATAGGAGTACAATAAAATCAAAAGAAGATATAATAAGTCTAGGTATTAAAACATGCTTTATCTCAAATTCATTTGCTGCCTACAAAAAAGATAAACTAATGGAATTTGGCTCATTCCCGACACATTTGATTATGTGCGAAGACGTTTATGTTGGAGCAAAATCAATTTTACTAGATTCTAAAATTGCTTATGTGGCCGAAGCAAAAGTCTACCATTCGCATAACTATACTATTGGAGAGGAGTTTAAAAGATATTTTGATATCGGATTTTTTTATAATAGTGAGTCATGGATTTTGGATAAATTCAAGTCAGCAGAATCAGAAGGTCTCTCTTATCTAAAGCGAGAATTTTTGTTTCTTGTCAACAAAAAAAAGATGCTTCTAATCCCTGAATTTGTTTTTCGTAGTGCTTTTAAATATGGAGGTTTCTTAATGGGGAAATATCAGAGGGTAATACCGCTAAGATTAAAAAGAAGATTCAGTATGCATGCATACTTTTGGAAAGCATAATTTCTAAAACTTATAAAAATGTCAATTTGTGTTATATTCGGAGGATCTGGATTTGTCGGTACTCATCTGGCACAAACTTTTTTGAGAGAAAAAAGATTTACTTTAATTTATATTGCCGATATAAATAAGACTTTATTAGAAGGAACACTAGGAATTTCATATTGTAATATTGATGTTAGAAATGAAATAAATTTGGAGCTTGGAGAAGCCCCTGAATGGATATTCAATTTTGCTGCCGTTCATAGGGAACCTGGGCATTTAGACAAGGAATATTTTGAGACCAATTTAAAGGGGTCAACCAATGTTTGCAACTTTGCGGAGCGAGTGGGGTGTGGAAAAATTTTCTTTACGAGTAGTATTGCCGTTTATGGGCCTTGTCTAGTTCCAACAGATGAGTCAAAGCTTCCGAATCCAATTACTCCATATGGAGGATCTAAGTACCCTGCTGAATTAATTCATCAAATTTGGCTTAATAAGAATTTATCTGCTCGAAAGCTAATTATAGCTCGTCCAGGGGTCATTTTTGGCCCAGGCGACCCAGGGAACATCCTTAGAATGATTAAAGCAATCAAAAAGGGCTATTTCGTGTTTCCTGGTTCGCCTAAAATCTGTAAGTCTTATGCCTATATATTTGGATTCATTGATAGCATTAAATTTACAATGAACCGGCCAGAAATTCTAATGACATATAATTATGTAGAAACTCCGACACAATCAATTGAGGATATTGCAAAAATTATAAAACTTATACTTAAAAGTAAAGCGCCAATTATTTCGATACCCTCAAAAGTCTTAATGCCTATTGCTAAATTGATTCAATTTTTTAAGAGGACTAATAATCCAATACACCCAATAAGGGTAAAAAAGGCAAGTACACCTACACATATATTACCCCAACAATTGGTCAATTGGAATTTTGAATTTAAATATGATTTCCAAAAGGCTGTTGATCATTGGATGCAAAGTAGCCCTGAGGATTTTGATTAGTAAAAATTAGTACATTTTTTTAAACGTCTTGTACGTAAGATTTTTTTTCGTGAAGGAAATATTCATTAACAATTTGGCTAGGATTAAAGAAATTCCAAAACAAGACCTCTCTTGGAATTGCTGCCTTGTTTTTGCTTTCACTATACCAATTAGTCAATTTGTTAGTGTTAGATTAATTATCCTTACTTTAATAATATCCTTGATTATCGTAAGAAGTAGGATAAACTATTTATCATATATCTCTAAAAACCTAGATGTTTTGTTTTTTCTATTTGTTATTGTATTAGGATTACTTTACACTTTTGAGTTTCCAACTGGCCTTGGTGTTATTGAGACAAATTTTAGCATGGTTGGATTGTCCTTTGTATTCTTCACGATTAGGATGAACGAGGATAGATTTTATGAGATTTTTGTAACATTCATCAAGGGCCTATTTCTATCATGTTTAATTTGTTTGTTGTCTTCTTTTCTTTCCTTTTTTAAGACATGCTCACTATCTGTTTTCCTCTTCGACAAATTTACCAGCTCACTCGATTTTCAGCCCACCTATTTCGCCTACTATCTCGTCTTTGCCATAACTTTTGGGTTATATCTGCTCAAGTATAAAAAAAGTAACACCAAGCCTTGGATTATCGCTAGCCTAATCTTTTTTTTCTTTCTTATTTTAATGTTAACTGGTGGTAGAACATCCTTCATCAGTTTGCTTTTGGTGTTTTCTTTTTTTTTACTTAGTTTTTTTCTAGATGAAGAGAGAATTTCACAGATACATACCTTCAGCCTAATTGTTGCAATGATGCTAGGTATGTTCGCTACCACTTTTTACGAAAAAGACACCCGAACATTGATCCTGAACGACTCATGGGATCGATATGATTTGTGGAAATCAGCAATTTCTGCCAACACGAATTTTCTTTTTGGCGTTGGCACTGGCGATTATAAAGTTGTTTTGAACGAATACTTTCGCTCACATAATATGAAAAAATATGCGGCTGATAGTTTGAATTCCCATAACCAATTTATACAAACTTATCTTTCAAATGGCCTTCTTGGTTTAGTAGCAATCATTTTTCTTTTAGGACGGCCTTTATATTCATCGTTTATGCGTGGTTACCCACTTGGCATTTTAGTTTTTTTTCCTTTTCTATTGTACGGTATGACCGAGGTTTTCTTGGGTCGCTATCAAGGAGTAGTTTTTTTTGCCTTTTTACATCAAGCCTTTATCGCCTATCTTGCTTCGTCAAAACCAACCGTTAGTTTGAAAAGCCCATGATTTTGAAAAAACCTGGTACCAAAGACCATAAGTAAAAGATGTCAGCCTTATTTAAAGTATTTTTTTTCATTGGTGACTCCCTCTTTTTAAACTTTTCTATTTTTTTTTCATTTCTATTTATCGTAGGCTCAAACTCATCAAGCGAAAAAGCCTATCTTTTTATTTTCAGCAATTTAGCATGGCTTTTTTTGGTTTTGGTTTCAAATCCATACAATGTAAATAAAGCCTGGTCGGTATCTAAAATCTTAAAGAGTCAGTTGTCATTTATCTTTATTCATTTGCTGGTAGTCGCATCGCTTATTTTCTTTTTTGGCAAACGATACGAAATAATCCAAATAGGGATGATTTATGGCATTTTTGTTCCTCTGTTCTTTTTCTGGAAAATTGTTGCTTACTATTTTAGAAAAGTATTTACGCCTGAGTTATCAAAAAAAAATTATGTAATTATTGGCAGAAATAGTGTAGCAAAAGAATTAAGGAAGCATTACTTTTTAAATCCTCAACTTGGATACTGTTTTAAACACTTTTTCGATGCGAATTCAAGAGATCAATCATTTGAGTATATAAGGAAGTTTTGTGTCAAAGAAGAAATTCATGAGATTTTTTATTGTTCACATGATCAGGCTTCCTTGAAAGCTCTTGTTAATTTTGGGCTAGATTCTTTAATAAAGGTAAAAGTAATACTTGATTTACCCACACATGGTCAAGCTATTCAACTTGAGCGATTTGACAACAAACCCGGATTGTATTTACATACCGTACCCCTTGATGATTCAGCAAGCCAACAACTAAAGAGGATCTTTGACATTCTCTTTTCACTTATTTTTATTATTTTCGTAATGTCCTGGTTGTTGCCTATCATTTCCGTTTTGATAAAGATTGATTCTAACGGCCCCATTTTTTTTACCCAATTGCGCAGCGGAAAGTATAACAAACCTTTTAAGTGTCTAAAGTTTAGAACAATGATAGTAAACTCGAATTCAGACACTTTACAAGCCACAAAAGATGATCCACGTATTACCAAGTTTGGTCAGTTTTTAAGAAAGACAAGTATTGATGAATTGCCTCAATTCATCAATGTTTTTTTCGGATCGATGTCAGTTGTTGGCCCACGACCGCATATGCTAAAGCATACGGAAGAATACAGTAAGTTAATAGAGAAATTTCTTGGTAGGCACTACATAAAACCTGGAATAACAGGCTTGGCACAGTGCATGGGTTACCGAGGAGAGACCAAAACAATTGACGACATGCAAAATAGAGTTAGATTAGATCGATACTATATTGAAAATTGGTCTTTTTGGTTCGACATCAAAATAATTTTTTTAACTATTATTAGCTTAGTAAGGGGTAGTGACAAAGCATTTTAACTATTGTTAACGTAAATAACGATCATACGCCTACTTTTATATACTGCCATTTCGTTCTTAATCTCCTTTTTGGTGATGCCTGTACTCATCAAAATTCTGAGTCAGTGGAAGCTTTATGACTCTCCGGGCAATCACAAAATTCATTCGGACTTCAAACCTTCCATGGGCGGAGTGGCGATTTTTCTCGGGGCAATATTCGCTCTATTAATGTCTCTTTCCTTGACTGATTGGGGAGCACAAAAATATTTTTTTATTTCCATTTCAGTTATGTTTATAATTGGCTTGCGCGATGATGTGCTGGCACTTACGCCAAAGCAAAAATTATACAGTCAATTTTTGCCTGTTTTGTTGCTGGTTTTTTTAGATAACGTAACCCTCAACTCAACCTATGGCCTGATCGATCTGCCATTTGTGCCCACATGGGTCATTTGGTTCATCAGTATTTTAACCTTGATTATTCTTACCAATGCCTATAATTTAATTGATGGAGTAGATGGTTTAGCCGGCTCGATTGGGATGGTTGGTTTGATTTTTTTCGGGCTTTGGTTTTATGCCATTGATAACATGGTGTTCAGTTTGGTAGCGATGACATTTGCTGGGGCAATACTGGGTTTTTTGTTTTTTAATTGGCAGCCCTCCAAAATTTTTATGGGCGATACGGGCGCTTTAATGATTGGCTTCTTGCTTTCGTTCATGGCTATTCAATTCATCAATGCCAATTTTCAATTGCCAGTGGGGCATGCGGCCAAATTTGAGTCGTCAGTCTCCACCGCCCTTTGTGTGGTGATTATACCAGTTTTCGACACACTGCGTGTCATCATTTTGAGGGTGCGAAAAATGCAATCTCCTTTCAAGGCAGATCGCAACCATTTGCATCACCAATTGTTGAACCTAAAGTTCTCACATCACAAGACGGTCATTGTTTTGGTAACCATCAACCTCTTCTTTATTCTGTTGGCCTACCTGTTGAGAAACCAATCCGATAAGTTAATTTTGCCATTGGTTATTGGCATTTGCCTGATTATTAATTTTATTGTCAAGAAGGCTCAGCGCTGAGCATTGAATATGGAAGAAAAAGTAAAGGAGATACAACAAGAGGTAGAAGCCTTTTTGGTGAAGTCGAAAGATGATTTGGAAAACTTTCGGTTGAAGTTCATTAGCAAAAAGGGAGCGGTTTCAAACTTGTTTGATGATTTGAAAACAGCTCTTCCAGAGGAGAAAAAAAAACTGGGTAAAGTATTGAACGACCTCAAGCAACTAGCGGAGGCAAAATTCAAATCGTGGGAAGAGGCAATCGATAATTCATCAGTTTCCTCTGGTGAAGCGATTGATCTTTCATTGCCCATCGTTCCCAACAAAACAGGCAATCTGCATCCGCTCAATTTAACGCGTTATCGAATTATCGAAATCTTTGAGCGTCTTGGTTTTAATGTAAGTGATGGCCCCGAAGTGGAAGACGATTGGCATAATTTCTCTGCCTTAAATTTCCCCGCCAACCACCCCGCCCGCGAAATGCAGGACACTTTTTTTGTTGAGAAATCTACAGAAGAAAACTCCGACATGCTGCTACGTACTCACACCTCCAATGTGCAGATACGTTTAATGGAAAACCAAAAACCTCCCATCCGATCGATCATGCCAGGGCGGGTGTATCGCAACGAAGCTATTTCAGCACGCGCACATTGCTTCTTCCACCAAGTAGAGGGTTTGTATGTAGATAAAAATGTGAGCTTCCGTGATTTGAAGCAAACGCTCTACCACTTTGCCAAAGAAATGTTTGGGCAAGACACCAAAATACGCTTGCGCCCATCTTTCTTTCCTTTTACAGAACCAAGTGCCGAGATTGACATCTCGTGCTTGATTTGCCATGGCAAAGGCTGCAACGTGTGTAAGTACAGCGGCTGGGTAGAAATTGCTGGTTCTGGAATGGTGCACCCAAATGTGTTGCGTCATGTAAACATCGACCCTGAAGAATTTACAGGCTTTGCTTTTGGTATGGGCATAGAGCGCATCACCATGTTGCGCTACAGCATTAACGACCTTCGGTTGTTTTCAGAAAATGATGTTCGCTTTTTGAAGCAGTTTAGCTCCGTAATCTAATGTTGCCCGAAATAAAATCGGTGGCAGTGATAGGTGCAGGAACGATGGGCCAAGGAATTGCCCAAGTAAGTGCCGCTGCTGGTTACACAACTAAGTTGTATGATTTGGATGAAACACTTTCCTTCAAGGCACTGGAGTCTATCAAAGCTAACCTAAGTCAGTTGGTGAGTAAGAACAAAATTTCAGCAGACAGCAAAGTAGCCACACTGTCAAGATTATCGGTAGAAAAAAATAGTATATCATTGAAAGCCGATGTGGTTATCGAAGCAGTAGTAGAGAAGTTGGCGGTAAAACAAAACTTGTTTTTAGAATTAGAGAAGATAAACGGAGGCAAGGCTATATTGGCTACCAACACATCTTCCATACCGATTACCCAAATCGCGGCTGTTTTGCAAAACCCAAGCCTATGCGTGGGCTTGCATTTTTTTAACCCTGCACCGGTGATGAAATTGGTGGAAGTAATTATGGGCGAGGCCACTGCCCAAGAAGTTGCCGGAAAAATGAGAACCTTTTCGCTGTCACTTGGAAAAAATCCAGTAATGGTAAAAGATTCTCCTGGCTTTATCGTTAACCGGGTGGCGCGGCACTACTATGTGGAGGCATTAAAATTATTGGAAGAAGGTGTGGCCACCCATGCGCAAATTGACGCGCTTTTGCGAAGTGCTGGTTTTAAAATGGGGCCTTTTGAATTGATGGATTTGATTGGAGTGGATGTGAATTTGGCCGTCACCACATCACTGTATGATTCGTTCAACCAAGCGCATCGGTTTAAACCGAATCCTATTCAACAGCAGAAAGTGAAGGACGGTGATTTAGGAAAAAAAACAGGAAAGGGATTTTATGAGTATGCGAAATAAAAAGGCTTCTAGTTACGAGTCGCGAGACTCCAGTCCCTACCGTTTCCTTTGGGCTCGCGGCTTGTGGCTCATAGCTTTCTTACTAATTTTCAGTCTATCAGCCCACGCACAAGCCTCGTTCCCACCTATAACCATCAACCTTAACTTTCCTCAATACCAACGATTAAAATTAGACGGTGGATATCAATATATTCAAGATGGAGGTTTGAGTGGCATCATTCTATATCGCGAAAGCGAAGAGAAATACATTGCCTATGAGAGACGCTGTTCGGTCGATGACGATATGCCCGTGGTGGTAGATGGCTCGGGTTTATTTATGAAAGGGTGTGAGTCCACCTTTAGTTTTTCAGATGGCTACCCCACTAGTGGTTCGGTGCGCAACCCGTTGCTCAAATACCGAGTTTCATTGAATGGCCAGAATTTAACGATTACAGATGAGGTGGTTTTTTAATTAATAAGTAGTAAATCCGTCCAGCTGCTTACCGTTAATTACCTAATTTTTTTAACTAACCACCTCCGCCTGCATCTGTTTTTCATACAGCTCTTTGTAAACACCGTCACGGGTCAGTAATTGCTCGTGGGTGCCTGCTTCCACCACTTGTCCATCGTGCAGCACAATAATTTTATTGGCCAGCTTGGCAGACGATACCCGGTGCGAAATAATGATGCTTGTCCTTCCCTGCATGATTTTCTTCATGCTGTTCAAAATTGTGTTTTCGGTTTTGGTATCCACAGCCGAAAGGGCATCGTCTAGAATCAAAATCTTGGGTTTGCGAGCTACGGCACGTGCAATGGACACCCGTTGTTTTTGTCCGCCTGATAAGGTAATGCCCCGCTCGCCCACGCGTGTAGCAAACGTGCTGGGAAAACTCATAATGTTGTCATAAACATCTGCATCTTTGGCGGCTTGCAATACCTTTTCTTCGTTCGGCTCTTTCAATCCAAAAGCAATGTTGTTGAAAATGGTATCACTAAAAAGAAAAACATCTTGCGGCACTATGCCCAATTGACTTCTCAGCGTGGTTAGATTGTATTGCTTCACTGCGATGTCGTCAATCCGTACTTCGCCTTCTGTCACA
>Ga0208858_1000257_pt1 | contig 10957 bp, 9 predicted proteins | sample LakMenEpi16Nov12_FD_150704 | JGI IMG/M metagenome (GOLD analysis project Ga0208858, IMG submission 150704) | Freshwater microbial communities from Lake Mendota, WI - 16NOV2012 deep hole epilimnion (SPAdes) | ecosystem: Environmental > Aquatic > Freshwater > Lake > Epilimnion/Euphotic zone ...
TATCAAGTTGCGATAAAAATTAGTTAATTTAAAAAGCCCCGCGAACGAGGCTTTCCAACAAACAAACAACAAACACAATTACCTTCTCGCTTTTATCGCTAAAATCATCGAAGGATTATCTTTTCTCCCTTAGGCAGTTGTTCATCTGGAGAAGAAATTTGATTCTTCCTCATCATAGGTTTAAGCTTTACAGCTTCTTTTTGAGCTACTTCTCTTAACGTCATTGCTTTTTCTAAAATAACAAACTTGTGCGTTCGTGAATGGTTTCGTCGAGGCCCTAAATAAATAATGCTTCCTTCTTCTAGCAGATCTTGATTCGGAAAATGTTCATTGTATTTATGCAGTTGTCGTAAAGTAATAGTATACCGTTTTGCAATTTTGTAATATGAATCACCTTTTTGCGCTGTAACATATAACACATGGTTATCATGCATAATAATTTCAGCCGATAAAGGATATTTTGTTGGAAGTGGCTTAGTTCCGAAGGCAATTATTGAGATAAATAGGAAAATTAGTAAACTGTACTTTTTCATGGAGACTATTTTGCTCATTCTAACGTGCATTTTCAGCTAAGGTTTCATCTAAAAAGGAATATTCTTTTGGATAAGAATAAGCTCAAAATAGTTTTGCGAGATGAAGGAATTTTAATGGCAAAAAAAAAGCGAGGAATTCCTCGCTTTTAAATCTAATATTTTATACTTGATTAATATCGGTAAGTATCTGATTTAAATGGACCTTCCACTTTCACACCAATATAATCAGCTTGATTTTCGGAAAGCACATCTAATTCCACTCCAATTTTAGATAAATGCAAACGTGCTACTTTTTCATCTAAATGCTTAGGAAGAACATAGACATCATTCTCATATTGAGACGTATTTTCCCATAATTCTAACTGAGCGAGCACTTGGTTTGTAAAAGAGGCTGACATTACAAAAGACGGATGGCCAGTTGCACAACCAAGGTTAACCAAACGACCTTCAGCTAAAACGATAATATCTTTTCCTGCAATATTATACAAATCAACTTGTGGTTTAATTTCTATTTTGGAATCGCCATGATTACCATTTAACCAAGCCATGTCAATTTCGTTATCAAAATGCCCGATATTACAAACGATGACCTTGTCTTTCATTTTCTCAAAATGACTTCCCTGAACAATGTTTTTGTTTCCAGTAGCCGTAACGATGATATCGCCAAGATGTACTACAGAATTAAACTTTTTAACTTCGAATCCATCCATAGCAGCTTGTAGCGCACAAATCGGATCGATTTCTGTTACGATAACTCTTGCACCAGCACCTTTTAATGATGCAGCAGAACCTTTTCCAACATCACCATAGCCACAAACAACAGCTACCTTTCCAGCCATCATAACGTCTGTTGCGCGACGAATCGCATCAACTAACGATTCTTTACAACCGTATTTATTATCAAATTTCGATTTGGTAACGGAATCATTAACATTAATAGCAGGGATCATAAGTGTACCATTTTTGATACGGTCATAAAGCCTTAATACACCTGTTGTTGTTTCTTCAGACAAGCCACGAATATCTTTGGTAAGTTCAGGATAATGATCAAAAACCATATTGGTTAAATCACCTCCATCATCTAAAATCATATTTAATGCTTTACCATCTTCAAATGCAAAGATAGTTTGCTCGATGCACCAATTAAATTCTTCTTCGTTCATTCCTTTCCATGCAAAAACAGGAATTCCAGCAGCAGCAATTGCAGCAGCAGCGTGATCTTGGGTTGAAAATATATTGCAAGATGACCAAGTTACCTCTGCTCCTAATTCAATTAGCGTTTCAATTAAAACTGCCGTTTGGATTGTCATGTGTAAACAACCAGCAATACGAGCGCCTTTCAAAGGTTTTGCTGCAGCAAATTCTTCACGAATTGCCATTAAGCCTGGCATTTCTGCTTCAGCTAATTTCATTTCTTTTCTTCCCCATTCGGCAAGACTGATGTCTTTTACTTTGTATGCCATTTTTTCTATTGTATTAATCATATATGTTATTTTACTTGTTACAAAATTACAAAACTGCGCAGCTATGTCAAAATTAATTCGCTGTCTTTTGGTATTTATTTTTATCCATGTATTATATTCTCTCTTTTAATAGGGTAACAAGACCCTCAATAAAGATCGGATTATCATTGGAGCTTTTGACTAAATGTACCTGTTCACCACCAAACTCCTCAAAAATCTCTTGGTATTCTGATCCAATTTCAATGATGGTTTCTAGGCAATCCGCAACAAATGCAGGACTAAAAACCAATAATCTTTTAGCACCTTTTTTCGCCCATTCTTCAACAACTTTATCCGAAAAAGGGGTGAGCCACTTTTTATCTAAACGAGACTGAAAACAAACGGTGTAATCCTCTTCTTTTAAGTTTAATTTGTTGGCGATTAAACGAGTTGTTGCATAACTAGTCGCTTTATAACAAAATTTATTTTTCTCATTTACTTCTTTGTCGCAGGGTTGATCGCCACACAAGTCGCTACCTTCATATACTTTATCGACCTGACGTTCCGGTAAGCCGTGAAAAGAAAATAGGATATGGTCATACGACGAGAGATCAAATTCTTTCGCGTTATCGACGATAGAATTGATGTATCCTTCATTTTCGTAAAATTGACTTATTATTTTTATTTCAGGAATCACCCACCATTCTTGAATGATTTTCATGGCTTTTTTTATTGCAGAACCGCTTGATGCACTCGCATATTGAGGGAAAAGAGGTAAAATAATAATTTGGTCGTAATTACATAAGCGCATTTTCTCTAAAACCGAATCCATTGATGGATGCTGATAACGCATGGCCATTTCGATGGTTACTTCATCATTCGAAAGTTGGCGCTGTAGTTTTTCCTTGAGGTTCAGGGTATGTGTTAGCAGGGGAGATACCCCGCCACCAACTTCCCAAAGTTCTTTGTATATTTTTGCTGATTTGGGCGCTCGAAAAGGAACAATTATTCCATTAACAAGAAGTTTTCTTGGCAACCAAGGGATATCGATTACGCGTTCATCATTTAAAAATTCAGATAGGTAACGCCTAACATCATTTGTCTTCGGACTATCAGGAGTACCGAGTTGAATTAATAAGACACCTGTTTTTTTCATTTTTTTATACTGCAATTAATTACAAAACAATCGTTAAATAGTAAAGTTCAAAGGTAGGACAATAAATCTTTTTAGCCTTCATCAAGATTGAATGGTGCGAATATTAATGGTCGTTTGGTTTTAGGAGTTTTTGGGTTAATTTTATTTTGAGGGGCTGAGCTAAATGATTTTTATATAAATCGAATAATGTTGACTATACGTGCTAAAAGTCCTGAAAGTGTGTGATATTAACGTACGACGCGGCGAAAGTATTCGACCTTGACTTTTTTATGCGCCTTGGCGCATCGCTGCTACTTGCCCTACTTTTTTTTCCGCAAAAAAAGTAGCAAAAAAACTCGAAAGTGGCATGCGTTCATTCTCTCCAATTCTAAGACTTGACCCTTTCGGTGATTTCTACCGAACTACCTCACGGTACCCAAGTCTTAGTTCAATACAATCATTCTCTTATGCAAGCTTTCATTTTAAAAAATAACTTGCTATTCGTTTTTTCTAAGTCTCGATTGGCAAAGAGAGGATGAAGAAAATTTCAAGGCGTAAGCGATACCGAAAAGCGCTTGTCGTTTGATAAGCATAGCTTATCACTCTTTTCGTGTATCGGCCGATGAGAAATTTTAGCCGAACGTCTTCAATCGAGAATTGATTTTTTCGTTCTTTTGTATCAAGACAAAAGGACAAAGAAAATAAGGTCCGATTTTTTATCGGACAACAGCGGTTTGGAACAATAAATAGATCCTTAGTTACTGATTCTTATCCAAAATATAGCTTAGTATTTTTTCAATTAAGTGCACTCGGTCTTTGCCTATTACATTATGCTTATGCATCGGATAAGGAAAGAAATCCATTTGTTTTCCTGCCTCAACAAATTTTTGAACCAAGGCATAATTATGCTGCATGACAACAACATCATCAATTGTTCCATGAATCAATAATAAATTTCCTGTTAGCTTATCGGCATAATTTAGTAAAGAAGCTTTTTCATAGCCCTCTTTGTTTTGTTCAGGACGATCCATGTAGCGTTCGCCATACATAATTTCATAATATTTCCAATCCGTTACTGGTCCTCCTGCCACGCCTACTTTAAATACTCCTGGTTGACGCAGCATCAGCGAGGTGGTCATGAAACCGCCAAAAGACCATCCGTGTACTGCTAACCTAGTGGAATCTACATAGGGTAAGGAATTTAAAAAACGAACCCCCAATAACTGATCTTCCATTTCCAAATCGCCTAAGTGGCGGTGAATTTTTGACTCAAAATCAAAACCTCGTTCACCAGAACCATGATTGTCAAGCGTGTAAACAATATATCCTTGATTCGCCATCCAATGCATCCAAAGATTGGCTCCAAAAAGCCAAGTATTGGTAACCATTTGCGCATGAGGACCACCATAAACATAAACCATTACTGGATATTTTTTAGACGCATCAAAATTGCTTGGTTTTATCATTCTATAATACAAATCAGCCCCATCATTGGCTTTAATTGTTCCAGTTTCTGTTTGACCAATAAGGTAATCATCTAGTTTTTCTTTTGAGGTAATGAGGGGTTTTGCCATTTTCCCGTTATTGGTCCATAGCATCGCTTTGTGAGGAACAGTTCCACTAGAAAAAGCATCGTAATAGTAAATGTCATCTGAAGACAAAGAAAAAGTATGTGTCCCTTCTTCGCGAGTTTCTAAAACTGAATTTCCTTCAAAATCAACAGAATAAATTAAAGTGTTCATGGGATTTGGTCCGGTGGCGGAATAATACAAGGTCTTGCCATCTTTGCTCGTTTTCAATATATCCTTTACCACAAACGTGTGATTAGTCAGTTGCTTCAGTAGCTTACCGTTGATGTCGTAATAATATAAATTATTGAATCCATTTTTTTCAGATATCCAAACAAAATTAGATGATGTTTTCGTTGGAAAATAAGCCGCGTGCTCGGGCTCTACCCAACGATCATTGGTTTCCTCCAAAATCGTTTTTATAAACTTTCCTGATTTTGCATCATAAAGGTTTAGCCACATGTGGTTTTGATCTCTATTTACCTCAGCAACAAGAATATATTGGTCATCTGGAGTAAACGTGAGATTAGTAAAGTAATCATCTTTATCCCCTCTTGGACTGATATAAACGGTCTTATTTTTTTTCACCTGATAAATTCCTATCCTAGGCTCCTCCGATTTTTGTCCGGCCATTGGATACTTAATTTCCATTAATTCCCCTGGTGTTTCAGTAATATCAAGCAAAGGATAATCATGTACATTGGTTTCATTTTTTTGGTAAAACGCAAGTCTACTTCCTGATTCACTCCAAAAAATACCATTTGAAATCCCAAATTCATTGCGCGCAATCGACTGGCCGGAAACAATATTTTTATCGGTGTTTTTCGTAATGGACACTTTTTTTCCATCTGCTTTAAGGAGGTATAAATTATTACCCAAAGTATAAGATAATTGATTACTAGCGGCATGAAAAGATTGGTTTTCTGCACCCGCTTCTACTTTTTGAATTTTTTTACCTGTTTTTGAGCTAATGTCAAAGGAATAAACTTTTGATCCATCATTCAAGCAAATTTCATGATTGTTGAGCCAAGACATTCCGAAAAAATTTGCGAAATCTGTTGTTAAAACAGTATTTATATCGCCAATTTTTATCAATTCCTGATCTTTATCGGAGGCCACTTCGGACCTAAATAAGATTGTCCAATCTTTGCTGCAATAGGAATAACTTGAGCCCTCAGGTATCCATTGAAAATTCGCTATGCGGTCAGGACCAAATTTACGACCTTGTTGTAAGACTGCGTCAGCCAAAGAAATTTCTTTTTTTTGAGCGGTAACACTCGTTGAAAGAAGTAAAAAGAAGAAAAGTTTTTTCATGTTGATCTATTTTAAGGTAGTAATTAATGTTTATGGTTTCTAAAGCAATTTTTTTTCCTTTGAATCGATAATTATGGTAATTGGGCCATCATTACAAAGTGTTATTTGCATGTCGGCGCCAAATTCCCCAGTTTCAATCCGTCCTGTATATTGCTGCTGAAGGCAAGCCAAAAATTCGTGGTATAAAGGCAAGGCAATTTCCGGAGTAGCAGCATCAATAAAGCTAGGCCGATTTCCTTTCTTGGTTTGAGCATATAAAGTAAATTGACTAATCACCAGCAAGTCGCCCTTAACATCATGGACAGACAAATTCATTTTTCCATCCCCATCGCTAAAAATGCGCAAGGCCACTATTTTTTTAATAAGGTACTGGATATCATCAAGAGTATCTTCCGAGTGAATGCCTAAAAAAATGACAAGGCCATTTTCAATATGGCTGTAGATTTCCTTATTAATTCTAAGGGACGCACTACTTACTCGTTGTATGACTATCTTCATGATTTCTATGCATAACGATATGGAGAATTGCCATCTTCCTCCATTAATTGTAAATAACTATGATACCGAGACGCTGCAATCTGGTCCTCTTCTAATGCTAGTTTAACCGCACAATAGGGCTCGTTTAAATGCATACAATTATGAAAACGACATTGCCCCAATAAGCCCCTCATTTCCGGAAAATAATGCGAGATATGCTCTTTTTCTATATTAATTAGGCCAAAAGCGCGGATGCCTGGGGTGTCAATGATGTAGCCGCCACTTTCTAGTTTATGCATTTCAGCAAAGGTAGTAGTGTGTTTGCCTTGTTCATGAGCTTGGGAAATTTCACCAATTCTGAGGTTTAGCGTAGCATCTAGCGCATTCACTAACGATGATTTTCCAACACCAGAATTGCCAGAAATCATCACGTTCTTTCCATCGATTTCATTCAAAAGAAAATTTGTGGTCAATTTATCCATTGTACTTATGGCTGCTACACCATAACCTATGGCGCTATAAATATTTTTTAAAACAGCTAGAAGTCCCAACTCTTCCTCTCCATATAGGTCAGTTTTATTAAATAAAATTGTCGTTGGAATTCTAAAAGATTCAGCAGAAACTAAAAAACGATCTATAAAGGCAATTTGTGTGACAGGAGATTTTAAGGTAACCACCAAATATGCATGATCAATATTTGCGGCTAAAATTTGCATTTGCTTGCTAAGATTGGTTGACTTTCGCACAAGGTAATTTTTACGTGGGACGATGTTATCAATCAAGCGAATTCCCTCCGCATCTACATCGGGAAGTAGGAACACTTTATCACCCGCAGCGATAGGATTAGTGGTTGAAAGCCCTTCTAAACGTAATTTTCCACGAATTCGCCCTTGAACAATTTGCCCTGTAGATAACTCAAGGGTATACCATTTTCCTGTCGACTTCAATACCAAACCCTGCTCCATAATACAAAGTTAAAAGAATGTTCTTATTGCTTCAAGAAAACAATAATTGATTTCAATATGCGATTTATTGTATTTTCGCAAATCAAATTCAAGCATGAAAACCTACGGACTAATTGGAAAATCTCTATCACACTCGTTTTCCGCTAATTTTTTTAGCACTATGTTCGAAAATGAAGCGATTGAGGCAAGGTACAAAAATTTTGAACTAGCATCCATTCAAGAGATAATTACTGTCTTTGCTCAAGCTCCTTCTGGTCTTAATGTTACCATTCCATACAAAGAAAGCGTCCTTCCGTATGTAGATGAACTTGATCCACTTGCTAGAACAATTGGTGCTGTAAATACCATCGTTTTTGATGGAAACCATAAAATTGGATACAACACAGACGTATTTGGATTTCAGCAATCCATCAAGCCCTTTTTAACAAACCAGCATGAACGCGCAATCATATTCGGGACCGGAGGTGCAGCAAAAGCTGTGGCATTTGTATTACAAGAAATAGGTATTGACGTACTTTATGTTAGTCGAAAAGCGAGTGGTATTCCGAAACACTTTGATTACTCAGCGGTAAATTCTCACATGATCAATGCTTGTAAATTAATCATTAACTGCACACCAGTCGGAACACACCCTCACATCGATGAGTGTCTTGATCTTCCCTATGAATCAATGGGAAGCGACCACCTTGCTGTCGATTTAATTTACAATCCTATTGAAACGCTATTTCTAAAAAAAGCTAAAACACAAGGCGCTAGTATAATGAATGGGGAAAGCATGTTAAAAACACAGGCCATGAAAAGTTGGGCACTTTGGAATCCCTAATTAAATATGCATGGCGCGGTTATCCGTAGCAGCCATTGCCGCTTCCTTCATCCCTTCAGAATACGTTGGATGAGGGTGACAAATCCTAACAATATCCTCAGCAGATGCTCGGTATTCCATTGCTACAACTGCTTCCATAATTAAATCAGCTGCACGAGGGGCAATCATATGAACACCCAATACCTCATCGGTTTTTTTATCCGCAATAATCTTAATAAAGCCAGCAGTATCCATGCTTGCGCGTGCCCTGCCTAAGGCTTTAATGGGAAAACTACCTACTTTATATTCGATACCCATGGCTTTAATTTCCTCCTCAGTTTTTCCAACTGCAGCAATTTCCGGCCATGTGTAAACAACCCCTGGAATTAAATTATAATTAATATGCGGTTTTTGACCCGCAATTAACTCTGCCACAAATACTCCCTCTTCTTCTGCTTTATGAGCTAACATCGCGCCTCGAACAACATCTCCGATAGCATAAATAGTAGGCACTGCAGTTTGTAGGTGCTCATTCACCTCCACTTGCCCACGCTCATTCGCTGAAATACCAGCATTTTTAAGCTGCAAGCCATCCGTATATGCTTTTCGACCAACGGCTACTAGACAATAATCCGCTTCGAAACTAATCGACTCCCCTTTTTTATTTATTGCGGTCAAAACCACTTTTTTTCCAGTATTGACAACCGATTCTACTCGGTGTTCCATGTGAAATTTAAATCCTTCTTTTTTAAGAATTTTACCAAATTCTTTCCCAATCGATGCGTCCATTGTTGGTAACAGGGTCGGTGCAAATTCAATTACATCAATTTCACTTCCAAGTCTGCTAAACACAGAACCTAATTCCAAACCAATAACACCCGCTCCAATCACGAGCATTTTCTTGGGGATTTCAGTCATATTAAGCGCCTCAGTAGAGGTGATAATTCGTTTTTTATCCGGCTCCATTCCTGGGAAGAAATTGGGTTTAGATCCCGTAGCAATCACAATGTTTTTGGCCGTCAGTGTTGTTTTTGAGCCGTCTTCAGCACTAACAGAAACCGTTTGTTTATCAACGAAAGATCCCATTCCATAATAGACGGAAATTTTATTTTTATCCATTAGAAACTTTACCCCAGCGCAGGTTTGACTTACCACCTCATTTTTTCGATTTATCATTTGGCTTAAATTCGCCTGTAGCCCCTTCAGATCAATGCCATGTTCTTGAAAGTTGTGTTTGGCATTAAAAAAATGTTCGGAAGAATCTAATAATGCCTTAGAAGGAATACACCCCACATTTAAGCAGGTGCCCCCTAATGTTGCATATTTTTCAATAATCGCTGTTTTTAATCCAAGTTGGGCGCAACGAATGGCAGAAACGTATCCACCAGGTCCAGAACCAATAATAATTACGTCGTAAGAACTCATCTTTGTATCTTTATGGTCTGACAAAGGTAAGATTTGAAAAGTATAATGAAAGAAAAAATAACAATTATTGGAGGTGGATGGCTGGGGGTTCAACTTGCTGAAGCCTTATATGACGATGGGTACACCATCGCGATTTCATCTAGAGACCCTAAAAAACAGTTGTTTTTCGAAAATAATAAGTGGAAATCAGTAAGCATTACATTTTCTGATACTTCCGTTAATATCAATCCATTAATAGAAACCGATGTCTTAATTATTGGTTTACCCCCCACGGGTTTTACGAATTATCCATTGATGATTTCGTCCCTATTATCCACATTTTCTGCTACTACTCGTGTTATTTTTTTAAGTTCGACCGGCGTTTATGCCAATAGCACGGGCAGAGTCTCCGAGGAAAGTGCACTCATAGAAGGGCATCCTTTAACTCTTGCGGAGAACATTTTTTTAGACACTTCAAATTGGTGTATCCTTAGACTCGGAGGTTTAATTGGTCCGAAAAGACATCCCATTCACAGCCTCATTAAAAAAGTGGTACCTCTAAACGATGGTGATTCACCGGTAAATTTGGTGCATAGCCATGATGTAATAAAAGCCATAAAAATGATTGTCAATCAAAAAGTGAATGAAAAAATATTTACGATTTGTAACCCTGAGCACCCAAGTAGGCAAGATTATTATGGTTTAGCAGCACGCTATTTTTATGATAAGGATCTTGCTTTCGATAAGGGTATTCCCGGGAAATATGTGGATGGATCAGCGATTGAAAATTACGGCGCTTATAAGTACACTTCTTCCATCTATAACTTTGAGGGATGTAAATAATATTTAAAAGCAAACATTTGGATTAATTTTACGTCTAATAAGCCTATGAGATTCGTTATCACTTTTCTTTTTGTGTTATTTACGAAACTAAGTTTTGCTTCCCATATTATTGGGGGTGATATTTATTACAATTACCTTGGGAATAACCAATATCGATTTTTTATAACCCTTTACAGAGATTGCAATTCAACAGGTGCAGAATACGATAATCCGCTAAAATTGGCGATTCATTTAGGGGGAAACTTATATCAAAACATTGACGTTCCCTTTCCGGGCAGCACAGTACTACCTGTTATTTTCAATAACCCCTGCGCAACACCCCCAACAAATATTTGCGTTGAAAGAGCGATCTACACCGTAGTTGTTACCTTGCCTCCATCGCCAAATGGTTATACGATCTCGTACCAACGTTGCTGCCGCGGACCAAATGTCACCAACCTTAATAATCCCGATGACACGGGCATAACCTTAAGC
>Ga0208858_1000258_pt1 | contig 10949 bp, 14 predicted proteins | sample LakMenEpi16Nov12_FD_150704 | JGI IMG/M metagenome (GOLD analysis project Ga0208858, IMG submission 150704) | Freshwater microbial communities from Lake Mendota, WI - 16NOV2012 deep hole epilimnion (SPAdes) | ecosystem: Environmental > Aquatic > Freshwater > Lake > Epilimnion/Euphotic zone ...
TAGCAGGAGAACTTATTGATAACTTAATGGAACAAGCAGCACCCTTCAAGCCGGGATTCACCCTTGGAGAAGCCGCTGTAAGTATTGAAAAACAATCCGATAACACCTTTATCGTAACGGGTGTAAAAGGGACAAAGCACAAGGCGCCAATCGTCATGATTGCAGGTGGACTTGGTGTTTTTGAACCACGAAAACCTCCTATAGAAAACATACGCGAATATGAAGACAAAGGAGTTGAATACATCATCAAAGAACCTAATTTTTATAAGGATAAAACCTGCGTGATTGCAGGAGGAGGAGATTCTGCACTGGATTGGTCAATATTTTTAGCCGAACAAAAAATTGCCAAAAAAGTAATTTTGGTTCATCGTAATAGTTCTTTTCGTGGGCACTTGGACTCAGTTCAAAAAGTCATCGATTTAGCACAAAGCGGCGTAATTGAATTGATAACCGAAGCAGAGGTTGTTGGACTTTCAGGAAAAGATGCCCTTGAAAGCGTGATTATTCATCATCAGAAAGATGGTGAGATTGTAAAAAACACCGATCACTTTATCCCATTATTTGGTCTAAAACCAAGTCTTGGTCCCATTGCAGATTGGGGATTAGAAATTGAAAAAGGAGCGATTAAAGTAGATACCCTAGATTATTCAACAAATATCCCGGGAATATATGCTATCGGAGATGTGAATACGTATCAAAATAAATTGAAATTGATTCTTTGTGGTTTTCACGAGGGAACATTAGCAGTGCAATCTGCCTTTTCAAGGATATATCCGGATAAAAAAAACATCTTAAAATATACCACCGTAAATGGTGTACAAGGATTTTAATATCACCTTAGCGATTTCGTTGTACCTTCGTTTGAATTAGGTATGAAAAATAGAACCATCCATACAGTCATTATTTTAGGGATATTATCCTTAGTAACGATTTTGACCGTCCAATTGCTATGGATGGAAAAAACTATTCGGATTCAAGAAACCAACATCGCGATTCAGGCAAAAGCAGATAGTTTAAACCTCAAAGAATTTACACAGCAAGTAGAAGTTTCGCTGAAAAAAGTATTGAAACAAATTAATTTAAATACAAATGTGAACTACGAGGTATATGGGGCCGTCAAAGAACTTAAAACCAACCATTTTACTGTTGATATTCAAGAAGATCTGCAACCATATTATTTAGAAACCTTATTAAAAAAGGAATTCGATAATCAAAATATACATCAAGATTTTATTTACGGAATCTACGATTGTTTCACTGATTCAATTGTTTTAGGAAGCCTTATTAAATACACCAAAGATTCCTTGTATGCATCCGTTCCAGATAAAACACATGGCATAACCCCAGAGAAATTAAATTTAAAAAAAGATGGGCACTACTTCACTGTCTATTTTCCTGATCTCAAGATTAAGTCGATAAAATCCGAAACGCTAATTTCTCCATGGATATATATTTGCGTTATTCTACTTCTTATTTTGATCTTTTTTGGCTTTAGCTTATCCATCATTATTCGTCAAAATCGCTTATCGGAAATAAAAAACGATTTCATTAATAACATGACACACGAACTAAAAACGCCCATTTCAACCATCAGTTTATCGAGTGAAATGCTCATGCGCTTGGAAGTGGCTGATTTTGAAAAAGTGAATAAATATGCTGGTATTATCTTTAAAGAGAATAAGCGCCTGGAGCAGCAAGTAGAGCGCGTATTAAACGTAGCTAAATTAGATAAGGACCAAGTTGTTTTGGATAAAGAGTTATTTAATGTGCATGATGTATTACAGGAGGTCAAAGACAATTTTGAATTACATCATTTAAGCAAGGGTGGATCGATTAAATTAGAACTAGCAGCAACAATTTCAGACATTCATGCCGATCCTGTTCACATCACAAATGTGATTTACAATCTACTTGATAATGCTGTAAAGTATTGCGAAGGGAATCCAACCATCATTATTAAAACAAGCAATGAACGCAATGGCTTAAAAATAGAAATTATAGATAATGGGATTGGCATTAAAAAAGAAAACCAACGCGACATTTTCGAGAAATTTTACCGTGTACCTACCGGCAATATTCATAATGTAAAAGGATTTGGCTTAGGCTTGTATTACGTGAAATTAATTATGGATGCTCACCAAGGAAAAATCGAAGTTAGGAGTATCATCGGAAAGGGGACATCATTTACCTTGTTTTTTTCTTAGCTTATCTAGGGTTGAATCAGGTTGTGGAATAATTCCAGACCGCGTCAGTTGTTTCTTTTTTCGATCGATTAAAAAATACTCGTTTACGGTTCGACCCTCAATCTTTCCTTCAATGCGTAATTTATTTTTGACCTTAACAATCGCTGTATATTGACCAGTATAGGAAAACGCTCCAAAACTGATATTAAAAGATGCCTTTGAAAGAATGATACTGAGATTATCTGATTCGACATCGAGTAATTCATTTCCAGTATTTAAACGATAAGCTGGCACGATTCCATTGTAGGTGCCCAACCATTTCCGTTTAACGAACACGGCCTCCTGCGCATATACCGAAAGGCAAGAAGCTACAATCCCTAAAATCATTATTGATTTTAACATGCCACGAAGATACATAATTCTATGCTATTGATTTCGGTTATTAACTTGTTCAAAAATCGTCATTAAAACAATTAAGAGTGGTGATGATTTACATTAATTTTGTAGTGTAAGTTTTATAAGCATGGATCAATACCACAAATTACTGCGCCACATTCTTGAAAACGGTGTAAAAAAAGAAGATCGAACTGGAACAGGTACACTTTCCGTTTTTGGATATCAAATGCGTTTCGACCTTAACAAAGGGTTTCCTTGTCTTACCACTAAAAAACTACACCTTCGCTCCATTATTCATGAGCTTTTATGGTTCTTGAAAGGCGATACTAATATCGCATACTTAACAAAAAATAATGTCCGTATTTGGGATGAGTGGGCTGACGAAAATGGGGATCTTGGTCCGGTATATGGGCACCAATGGCGGAGTTGGCCAACAAAAGATGGCGGTACAATCGATCAAATTTCGCAATTGATTCATCAAATAAAAACCAATCCAGATTCAAGAAGACTAATCGTTTCAGCATGGAATGTGGCCGATGTCAACCAAATGGCATTGCCACCTTGCCACAGCTTGTTCCAATTTTATGTAGCGGAGGGCAAGTTAAGCTGTCAGTTATACCAAAGAAGTGCCGACACCTTTCTTGGTGTTCCCTTTAATATCGCTTCATACGCATTACTAACAATGATGATAGCCCAAGTATGCGAGCTTCAGGTGGGAGAATTTGTTCACACCTTTGGCGATACTCATTTGTATTCTAATCATCTTGAACAAGTTGAATTACAACTAACTAGAGAAATAAGACAGTTGCCGACCATGAAGATTAATCCTAAAGTGAAGGATATATTTGAATTTACAATCGATGATTTTGAATTGACAAATTATGACCCACATCCACATATTAAAGGAATCGTAGCAGTTTGAGAAAAGCCACAATAATAGTAGCAATGGATGCCGAAAATGGCATTGGTAAAAACAATGATTTAATGTGGCACCTTCCCAATGATATGCGTTTTTTCAAAGAAACAACCATGCATCACGTTGTCATTATGGGTCGAAAAAACTATGAATCAATCCCTGAAAAATATCGCCCTTTAACAAATAGAACCAATGTAATTTTAAGTCGAGATAGCGCCTTAAAGATTCCGGGCTGTTTAGTCTTTAATACCTTACAAGCTTGTTTAATGCATTTTCATGATGCTAACGAAAAACTTTTTATTATTGGTGGCGGAGAAATTTACCAACTGGCTTTGCAGGAGAAATGCATCGATGAAATGTTTATCTCACATGTCGAAGCGACCTTTTCAGCAGATGTGTTTTTTCCAGAAATCACCTTAGACGATTGGAAAAGCAGCACAGTCATCACGCAAGAAATTGATGATAAGCATCCTTATCGTTTTATTACAAAACATTATGACTTGATTCAGCATTAAAATCAATAATCTTTTTAATTTTAACCAAAACTCATTGATATGTTGGCACCCTTCAACCTTAAGAAATGGATTGCTGAAAACCGCGATTTATTAAAACCCCCAATTTCAAATAAAAACCTATATGTCGAAGCGGGTGATTTTATCGTAATGATTGTCGGTGGACCAAATGCTAGAAAAGATTATCATTACAATGAAAGTGAAGAATTATTCATTCAAATAGAGGGATCGATTACTGTTAGAATTCAAGAGGATGGTCAAGCAAAGAATATTGAAATTCACGAAGGAGATATATTTTTATTGCCAGCCAAGGTACCACATTCTCCTATTCGAGGTGAAAATACAATTGGTTTAGTGATTGAAAGGGTTAGAAAAGGAAGCGAACTACAAGATGGCCTAATGTGGTTTTGTGAAGCGTGCAATAATCCATTAAAATCGTATCAATTCCCATTAGAAAATATCGAAAAGGATTTTATTAGCCGATTTAGAGAATTTTATGCTTCTGAAGAAATGAGAACATGCTCGGCATGCGGTCATGTAATGGAAACGGATCCTAGGTTTAGCTAATTACTCCGCCTGCTTATAAACCATAATGTACGTATTGTTTGTTTGCACATTATAATACTGAAGCGTTAGTGACTTATTACGTAATTCATTAATCGTAAAATCTACTGGGAATTCTTCACCACTTATTAAGTATGATAAAACAGTTCCTTCTGAATCCAAGGTCCATGTTCCATGCTCATAATCCGTTTGAATTTGACCTAAAGATGAAGTGGTTCTTGAAATAGAATAGGTTTCATCCTTGTCTATTGCCATTTTTACATCTGGTTGATTTTCAATAAATTCATTCCCATTCACTTGATAGCTAGTTAATACCCACTCATTGCAGAGACGAGCCTTTTTGGTGCGAAGCGAAAAGCTCGGCCCATTAGGATATTTATCACAAGAAGCAAATAATACAAGTAAAAAACTTGCTAAAACAACAGTGCGAAAGGATGCTTTCATGGTTTTAATTTTCTCAAATGTAGTGATTAATATTTTGTCTCCAAAAAAAATCAGCTAAAGAGAAGTATTTTTAGAAAAACGATTTATTTCGTTTTAAAGGTAAATAAGTTAGTTACTACGGATTTCTTTTCTTGGTCGACAGCAATAATTTGCTGTAACTGCAACTCTCCTTTCTTTAACAAAACAATTGTTAGGCGATCTATTTTTTGGTTATTTGTTTCATTCAAAAGTAAGGATTTTGAATCGGTGCTAAAATGCCATGTGCCTTTTTTCTCTGTGCGAACAACTTGCCCAAAAAGCAGGTAACGTGTACTTGACACATAACTATTATCCTGATGCAAATCCAAATGTGTCTCAAAACCAGTTAAGTCTTTGGCCCTTAAATTTTCAGACTGTGCTATTAATTTCCAATCTTTTGCTATTCGTTGATTCTTAGATAGGAGCGCGTATTTAGTGGTTTCCTTGTATTTACTGCAAGAACTTAGCGTGAAAAAGACCATTAAACTCGCTAGAAACAAAACTTTCATGACAAGACTATTTTAATTTTAAAATACGCTAAGCACTTTGTTTGGTTACATGTAAGAAATACTAAAATTTATAGCAAAAAAAAAGCCGCCAAAAAAGGCGGCTCAAGTTGAAACTCGAATTTACATAGTCTCCCATGTTTGAATGGTAATATCACCATTACTAGGATCTATTTGCTGAACTTTTAATTCGCTATTAGTAAGTTTTATGATTGTATATTCTTCAGAAGTGTTGTTACTATAATCTACTAATATGAGCTTAGATTTATCATTGCTAAATAACCATTCTCCGTTTATTTCATTAGTTAAAGTTTGTCCCGCAATAGTATAGCTGAAAGTTGTTTTTGCCGTGCCATCTTTACTTAAAGTTAAATGCCAACTAACTCCAGATAGATTTAAAGCAAAACCGTTTTCTGTTTGGGAAATAAGGTGCCAATCATTGACCATGCGCGACTTTTTTGACAGTAAAGTAAATTTTGAACCTTCGTCATATTTACTACAAGAAGATAGGAAAGTAGTGGCTACGATCAACGAAAGCACACTAAAAAGGAGAATTTTTTTCATTTTAAAAGTTTTATTTTTGGCGAAAATAAGAAGAAAATTTAAAATAGTATGATTAAAAGAGATTAACTTTGCATCATCAACTCTTTAGTATGAAAACAGCCCTTTATTTACTATTTAGCTTACTATTTTTAGCTGCTTGCAACAACGCCACCATCGATAAAAAAGTAAGTGAGAACAAACCTGTAACATCTAATGTTGCAAATACCAAGTTAGCTTTAAATGTAAATGGAATGGTCTGTAAAATGGGCTGTGGCGGTGCCATTAGAAAGGAATTATTAGCGACAAATGCTGTTGAAAAAGTAGAGGTTGATTTCGTTGAAGAAAAGGAGTCTCAGCTGATCACTGTGTATTACAATAATTCACTTTCTTCAAAAGAAAAGCTTCTCAAGGTGATTAACGAGATGAATGACAAGCAATTTACCGCTCAAATCATTTCAGAATCCTCATACATCAGCGATAAAAAATGATGCTCCACTATCGGGTGCTCGGAAAAGGAGAGCCCTTGGTTATTCTACATGGTCTATTTGGATCGTCTGACAATTGGCAATCACAAGCAAAAATATTCGCTGAGTTCTATACCGTTTATCTTGTCGACCTTAGGAATCATGGTCATTCTTTTTGGTCTCCAGCACATTCGTATGCATTAATGGCGGAGGATTTACGGATGTTGACTGAAGAATTGAACCTTAAAAATATTATTTTACTTGGCCATTCGATGGGGGCAAAAGTCGCCATGACATTTGCACAACAACATCCAGGTTTACTCGACAAACTTATTTTAGTCGACATGGGAATAAAGGAATACCCCATGCACCATCAACATATATTAGCAGGAATTAAGAGTCTAAATCTCTCCGAATACGCTTCTCGTGGTGAGGCGGAAAGGGTTTTAGAAGTACAACTAGAAAACCCTGGTGTTCGACAGTTTCTACTAAAGAATCTATATTGGAAAACTAAAGGAGAATTAGCTTGGCGCATGAACGTATGTGTTCTTGAAAAAAACATGGGCGAAATACTTAGCGCGATTCCGAAACAAGTTGTGCTTACTACAACGATTTTCATCAGAGGCGAACTGTCTAATTATATTTTAGACGAGGATATTCCCGACATAGAGAATGTATTTCCCGATAGTGAATTTGAAACCATTTTAGGTGCCGGTCATTGGGTACATGCCGAAGCACAGGAGGAATTTATTCAATTGGTTTTGGGGTTTTGCTTGCGGTAGGGTGAGAAATAAAAAAAAGACCTCTATCACTAGAGGTCTCCGTCGTATTTTTCCAAACTTAAATTGAACTCGTTATTTTTTTTGAGATGCCGCAAACTCCTCTTTTGATACAGTAGGATCTACAAAACGACCCCCACTTATAATTTTATCATCTTTCCAAAAGAAATATGCATGAACGGGAACTGTACATTTATTTTTTGTAAATCTCCCCGTTCCAGACCACATACCCCACCACAATGTAGCTGTACCTCCATCCTTTCCAACAAATGTTTTTATATTATCGGTTGTTAAACTTATATCACTAAAAAATTGATGATCATTTCGAGTGATTTGCGCAAATCCTACACGACCACCTGGAGTTACTTTAGTTTCTCCGTTCTCTTGGTTATTAGCCAATTGATCTCTAAACTTCATCGTATCAACAACTATTTCATAAACGAGGCTAGTGTCATTTTTGACATAGTATTCAAGTAATTGTCTTACTTTAATTGTTTTTGAGTCTAAAGAAGTCCAAGTGCCGGTGTCTTTGTCCTCCGCAGAATTCTCAGCTTTTTTTGTTTCTTGGTTTGTACAAGCAATGAATGATGCTGATACAAGCAAACATAATAATAGTTTTTTCATAGGTTTTGGTTTGGAAATAGGGTTTAGCCTATTTCAATGAATAAATAAGTTGTGTTTTTGCTAAGATAACTAAATTATTGATAATAAAACATTTAGCTTACTTATTAATATTTAATAATTCTCAATTTTGCGGGTGGAAACCTCTGTCGAACTTGAAATCAAAAAAATTGGCGTAGAAATACATGGTCTGCGAAAATCAAAAAACTTCACACAAGCTCAACTGGCCGCTATGTGCGATGTAGATATTAGAACCATACAACGCATTGAAAAAGGGGAATTCAATCCCAGTTTGAAAGTTTTAATCCAATTGGCCAAATCATTCGATTATACATTGTCTGAATTTTTTTTCAAGGTCGATAAAAAATGATTTTCACAAAGGGAAAATGGTGTGTTTTAATGGATTAATTGGTTGTGGGCGGGGTTATGGTTTGTGGGCGGGGTTATGGTTTGTGGACGGGGTTGTGGGTTGCGAACGGGGTTCGGGTTGCGAATGGGGTTCGGGTTGCGAATGGGGTTCGGGTTGCGAATGGGGTTCGGGTTGCATGTAGAGACGTGCAATTGCCCGTCTCTACATGCAACGAAACCATCACCAAACGCAACGAAACCATCACCAAACGCAACGAAACCATCACCACATTACATTGGTTCAACGGTCATTCATATTAAATGAATCACTTTTCCATTTCAATGGATTGTTATCAATGTATCGACGAATGGCATTTAACGCGTTGTCGTTTCGAATAATAATATCGTGATACCGTGATTGCCATTCAAAATCAATTTTATTTTGGTTCGCATAACGTTTTACCGATGATTTGAATGCGCGAATCACTGCCCCTAAATTTTGTGATTGCACACCAAATTGATTTGGATTCCAATCCTTTTTATCTGGTCTATTGAAAAACAAAACCCCGTGAATGTGATTAGGCATTACAATAAAATGATCGATTTCGACAAAGGGATAATGCGCGGGGATTTCTTTCCAGAAATTATTGGCAATTTCGCCTATTTCAGTAAAAACAGATATTTCACCAAAATAATTTATGCGATTTTTTGTGCAAATGGTTACGAAATAATGTCCATGTGATCCATAATCATATCCTTGCAGTCGCGCTGATTCAATACGGTATTTGTTTTGAAATTTTGTGATTGTTATTTTTTTTCGTCAACAATTAGAAATTGTTTCTTTGAACGCAATAGATCCCGTTATATTTAAGGTCTTGACATGTTTAACTAAAACAAATCAACGTTTTTTATAAATCGGCACCGTAGAACAAGGCTCGCCGAACATAATTGCTTTCACGACCGGACGAAGATGTTTCACAAGCAATGAGCTGGCAAATTCAGGACAAGAAATTTCTGCGCAACCTTTAACGATAATCCGTTGATCCATAAATGGCGCTAAAGCTAATGCCTCAATGTTTTGTTTGATTAAACTTTTTTCAAGTTCTGCTGAAGAACCAACCTCATAATAAATAGCAAAAGAAGAAAGTTCGCTGCCGATTAGCATGAATGCCCAAGTGGGAATAATGGCGTCGGTTGAGCAAAAAATAAAAATGGCTTTTTCCTTGTATTGCGACCAATCATGCTCCTTAATCCATAATCTAAAATCTTTTTCTTTCAATACCAAGCCCTGCCAAAGTTGATTTGAAATATCAATTCCTTCAATTGGCATTTTTGGCCTAAAATCGGCCATGTCCAACTGAATTAAACCACTTTCTTTTACTTTATTTTTTATGCTCTCCATATCTATTCACAAAGATACAATAAAGCAAAAGTAAAGACTGAATAATTCACTGAAAAAGAGAACCTCTTAGCCTTGAAACAATGTAACCAATCCTCTTTTTTTCAATATCTACCTTGGAAATTACATCGAAAAAAAATGAATTAAATTAGTACATTTACAATATGAGAAAAACCCTAATCATAGCCGCTATTGCTTTAACGAGTACAATTTACAGCCAGAAAAACACTTGGCAACAAAAAGCAGATTATTCAATAATAGCAAGTTTAGACGACCAAAAAGGCTTGGTCAAAGGAGAAGAAACGATTGAATACAGCAATCAATCCAATGATAGTCTTTCCGAAATCTATCTACACCTTTATTGGAATGCCTTTAAAAAAGGCAGTCATGCATTTACTGTTTTCGGAAATGATCAATCGGAAATGGATGCAAGCGATTTTGGTTCGATTACCATTTCGGAAATAAAAATAGATGGGCAAAGCTATACAGCAGAGGTATTTGAATCAATTGGAAAGATTAAATTAAAATCTCCACTTGCCCCTTTGACAAAAGCTCGAATATCGATAACATTCATTGCTCAAATCCCAGCATGTTTAAATAGAGCAGGGAAAAATAATACCGCAGGAACTGATTTTACACTGACACAATGGTACCCTAAAATTTGTCGTTACGATGCGCAAGGATGGCATACAGATCCATACCTCGGACGAGAATTTGCAGGAACATTCGGCAACTTCAACGTTACGATTAACTGCAATAAGCGCTTTGTAATTGCCGGTACTGGCTTACTTTCAAATAAATCTTATACCGCCAATGGGTGGGTTGATAAACAGAAAGAAAACACAAATGGCGATATTGCACAATGGAAATTTACAGCCGAAAACGTCCATGATTTTGCTTGGGCAGCAGATGCGGAGTGGATCCACAAATCGATACGAATTGATTTAATTGATTTTCATTTTTTTTATCACAAAGAATATGAAGAACAATGGACAACCTTAACGGATAAATGGAAAGGAGCCTATGCCATTTGCAAAGAAGAATTCGGCACCTACCCCTATCCTCAATTTTCATTTATACAAGCCGGTGAAGGCTATATGGAATATCCTATGTGTACGATGCTTGAAGCAAGTCGAATGGACTTTTTCAATACCGCTTGCCATGAATTTATGCATAACTACTTTTATGGAATATATGGAAGCGATGAAAACCTACACCACTGGATGGATGAGGGTGTAACGATGTATGCGGAATCG
>Ga0208858_1000259_pt1 | contig 10942 bp, 10 predicted proteins | sample LakMenEpi16Nov12_FD_150704 | JGI IMG/M metagenome (GOLD analysis project Ga0208858, IMG submission 150704) | Freshwater microbial communities from Lake Mendota, WI - 16NOV2012 deep hole epilimnion (SPAdes) | ecosystem: Environmental > Aquatic > Freshwater > Lake > Epilimnion/Euphotic zone ...
CTCGTTTGTCATTTACTTGTTTACCACTTTTATCTTTGTCAGTAAGTGGTACAATTTCTCCAGCTTTTCTAACTTCACCAGGTGTGTATTTTCTTGCAAGTGGTGAGTTAGCATCTGACTTCTTCAAATAAGTTTCTCTCATCCATTTATGGTGACAATCTCCACCTCCTTTATATAGCCAAATAGAGTAAGTATCTGCACCTTCTGGTCCCCAACCTTCATTAACTGCTTGTGACCCCATTAACAAAATATCTTCTTTACGATATATTTTGTTTGCTTTAATCATTCCTTTGCAAAAATCCCTAGTATTTTCAGAAACTCCACCTACATATCTATATCTATGTTTGAAAACAGCACCATCTTGGTCTGACTTAATATTAGCTCTTGCAGTTCCTGTAGAAACTAAGTTAACAATTTTAGATAATAACGTTTTTTTTGGTGAATTTAATGCTTCTAATTCAGTATCTAACTCATCTTCTAAATCATAATCAACTTCTCTACTATCAATTAGTACGTATTCATGCCCGTCAATCCATTCAATATGGTCTTCAGCACTCATTTCAACGCCTGTTTCTTCTTTGATTTGCTCAGTAGATTGTGCGTTTGATAAGTCCACAAACTCCAAAGGTTGTAAAGTCTTAAAGAATAACTTTAATGATATACCATTAAATGCTAAGATACTATCTAACGCTTCTAATAATATTTCTTGTTTTGGTCTTATTACCATGTTATCAAATAGAATAACACTATTCTTTAACTCATCTGCATTTGCACTGAATCCTGTGGTCGTAGCAATACCAAATATAAGCGGTGATGTTACGCAATGACCTGTTAATATCTTGCTTCTGCACTCATCTGACAAGTATTGGTAATGTTCAGGAGCGTCGTTAAGTGGAACACTATCAATTGTAGTCTTTTTAGCTTCATCTTCATTAAATGAAACAACTACTTTCTTACCCGTTGAACCTGTTAATTTACTTATCGTAGCACGCGCAATCTCATCTTTCTGCTCATCAGTCGGTGTACCATTATTAAAGTTTACAATAGTCGTTGGACTGAATCCATTTGTTACCTCATTAATAAGGTATTCGCTTATCTTTTCTTCTAGGACCGTATATTCTAACGCACCTTGATAGTCAACTCTACTGAAATACTTAGTACCAACTGAATAAGGCTGTATCATTAGTATCTCAATCTCACTTTTACCCTCACCAAATGCGTCGAATCTTTTAGGTACAAACTTCTTTGGATCTTCCCAATTATCGGAATAGTAATACCCTACAATATTTCCGTCTTTATCGCACTTCTCAGGGCGTAATAATTGCACAGGGATATGATATACCTTTATAATATTTTTATGACCTTTATCGTAATGTACCTGAAACGCACCTTGACCTAATAAATACAAGTCTTGTATCACTCTACGCAAATCATTTGCTGTAAATAACGACAACATTTGAGCGTAATCATTTGGCTTTTTAGACGCATCTAATGCACTCAAACCCTTTCCGTATATTAATCTGCTGATATTGTTCACAACAGCGCTATGCGTCGCGCTATTCGAATATCTATCGATTAAGAATTGGAAGTAATTATTATCTTCCCCATAGTTTACCCATTCATTACGCTTGTCTTCCGTAACTATAGGAGATGTATATGCAGATAATTCTATAACGTGGTTACTAGTCATTTAATATAAATTGGTTTGTTGTTGTATTTTCTATGTATTTACCATCATTTACGCTGTAGTCTCTTACGTCTTCAAAACCTAATGAAGTAGTAATTTGAGCGGTGCAAAAGATTTTGCCCTTCCAAGTGTATTTATCTATAGTATTATAATATAATACAGCCTTGTATGTATGTCCTTCTTTCAATGCTGGATTAATTGTCAATGTAATGTTATCAAAGTAATCATATGGAGCTGTAGCCGTTAATGTTATTACCCTAGATACATTTGTTTCTTCGTCTGTAATTTGGAGTTTATTAGCTCTAGGTATTGTTCCAAGGTCAGTTAACCTTTGAGTCACTGTGATTAATTGAGATGTTGCTATAGGCTCTAATACTATCATATATATATAACTTAAAGATTTAGATTTTGTTTTAAACACAAAAAGGGATGCCGAACTTAATCGACACCCCCTCTTAGCCTAGTGAACTATTTTAGGCTATGAAGTAACTAAAGTCGCACTTGTAAATAACGCTAACATTGCTGTTGATGTAGACGCATTTAAGAAGTTAGCAGGTACTTTTTCATCTGCTACGAAATTTAAAGAATATCCGCTTGCAGATTTCATTTCACCACCTGTTGAAATTGTACCCCCTACAACATCAGCACCTTGCTCTAAACCCATAATGAAGAATTGGTCATTATTAGTCTGAACCACAATGTGTGGACGTCCATAAGATAACAATTTAATTTGCTTATGCGTAGCAATATCTTGGTGCTTTAAACGAATGTTTAATTTTTGACTGAAATAAGTTGTCCCCGCATTTCTATCAGATACTACATCTTGATCAAAAGTATTGTCTACACCTTTTAATTCGTACTTATATAAAGTATCTACGTTAGTAATAGCTGTAATCATATCCGTATCCGTAGCATCGTACGTTATGTCAGCTCTAGCTATTTGGTAATTGATAAAGTAAACAGCTTTTAAACCTCCTACTTGGTCCTTGCATTGTTCAACTCTACCTTTTGCAATATCACATGCCATGAGTTTATAGTTTTAAAGTTTATAAAAAAGGGGAGGAGTTTATTTCCCCTCCCCTAGTATTGAAAATCAGTTAGTTACTAATTTGCGGAATTGGTGATTCCGTAAGTCACGATGTCTGATACTGAGTGGTAGTTAACAGCGTAACCAGCTCTCATAACAACTCTTACATTGTCATCTCCTAAAGTTTCAGAAGTGTCAATCAAACGTACTTCGTTAGCGTCGTTCAACAAACCACAACCAAAGAATAAGTTAGAAGTTTGAGCAGCGATTGCTTGGTTAGCAGTCAATCCGTTTGCTACGAATAATGGAATACCACCATAAGTTAAAGAACCATTAGTATACCATTGTGTACCTTTGTTGTCAGTACCATTAGAACCTAATCCTGAAGCTCCAAAACCACCTAATGCAGAGATATAAGATTTAGCGATGTTTTGAGATACATAGATTTTCAAATCATCAGCTCCGTATACTGCAGCAGGGATAGCTTTGTAAATTTTTTCAAGCTCTTCGATAACGTTAGCAGCAGTTACAGTTGTTCCAGCAACCTCATTTGCAGTCGGTAAAGAAGCATCAGCAGTTAATAATGTCATGATACCCGCAACTTGTCCGTCAGTAGCGTTAACACCATTCCAAATAGATACCTCGATAGCAGCAGCAACTTTCTCTACTACGAATGCAAGTAAGTAATCAGCGAAAGATTTAGCTAAAACTTTGTTTGCAGAATACCCCATTTCTTCAGACTGCCAAGAAGTAATGTAGTCTTTTTTACATAAAGATAAATTAACTTGGAAGTTCTCTAAAGTTAATGTACGTTCTGTAATTGTAACTGTAGAAGTAGCAGAGAAATCACAACTAGCATTTGCTAAAAGACCGTCTGTACTCAATTTGTTAATTACCGCTTTGTAAGCGATGTTAGGCATGATAGTCATACCTCCGTTTGCTAATGTGTTACCGCTTAATAAAGCAGCTTTAACCCACATTCCTGAATGTTGACCAGCATATGTAGTCGTTAATGAAGTTGTTGTAGCCATTGTTTATTTTATTTATAAATTGTTTCTAAAATGTTGTCGCGAATACTTCTCGCTTTCCCTGGTGTTAAGTCGATGTGTTCAATTGTTTGAGAATTCTCAGGATTGAATTGTATAGGTTTCGGCTCTTCTGCTAGCTCAACAACCACTTCTTCTACCTTCGAAAGCTCTACAATCTTAGCTTCTAACTCTGCAATCTTTTCTTCCAATGCGGAGAAATGTTGCTCTTCAACTTGTGAACGTACGATCTTTTTAACCTTCGCTTGTTCAGGTGTTTTTTCAGCTTCAACAGGTACTTCTGTTTCTGCTTCTTCAGTGTTCTCTTCAGCAGCTTCAACGATAGAGTCTATAACTCCATCCTCTTTTACTACTAAGATTTTACCATCTTCCAATTCGTATTCACCAACAGGAAGTGGCACAGGCTCAGCATCAGTTACAACGATAAATACGTTTTGTCCTGGCTCGAATATATCAGCTTGAATAGTCGTTTGACCATCTGCTAATACTTGGTCTTCCAATTTCGTATCTAAACTTTCAGTTTTTACTCCCGTTAGTTTAATCAAGAAATCTTTTACCATTTGTAAAGGAACTTGTTTATCCATTTATTTATTTATTTACTTGTTTACTTGTTTAAAATCTTGAAAGAAGAGTGTTAACTTCTGCCATTACATCAAAATCTTCTTTAACACTCATTAATAAATTAGATAAATTTTTTACCTCACTATCAAACCCAAGGTCTTTAAGAACTGCCATCGTAGAAGCTCCTGATTTTTGAATATCATCTAATACATTAATGTTTTTTCTAACTTGTGCAAGAATCTTATCAAATTGAGCTTGATATTCTCCTCTAGTCAATCCTTTTAAAGATTTATATTTAGATTCTAAGGCTTGAACTTTTTTACTATCTGCAAACTTTACATCAAGTGATTTAGTTACCTTTTTTACAATAGTTCTTGTTTCCATATCTTATTAACTAATTATTAATTACTTTGTTTTAAATTACCCTCTAGCTTCAGAGATAACTCGTTCAACCACAACGTGATTAATAGTCGCTGTGGATTGCTCTGACTCGCGCCCAATTCCTTGTACATTATGCTCTTCACAATTAGCAAGTGAATACTTTCCGTCCTTACCTAAGCATCCTTTTTTTCTTCTTGGTTTCTTTTCCATGATTTATTTGATTTCAGTTATTACAAAGTTCATATCTGTTACAGTTATATTCTGAGCAGATGTATTATTTGAGCAGTGGATTTCTAAATAATCCCCTAACACATGACTCACAACACAAGCCATATGTATATTTTCAGCTCGTCCCCCACCATTTGATGTCGCTTTTGTTCTCGATGGCGTTCTAATTCCACCTAATTTGCTATCGTAAAACCCAAATTCGCATACGTGAGACGCTCCACTAGTGAACGAAACCGAACATTGGATTAAGTATTTGCGACTAATTGCAGCATCGTTTGTAAGTCTATTATTTGTGTGAGTATATTTCGCGTTGTCTGCACTAGCTGTTGTAGTCCCTAGCACCTTATAAAACGTATTTGACGCACTTATTGTGGTCGCTGTAGCGTTACCTTGCATGTAAAGTTGACCATTTACAGCCGTGTTTGTTATACCTACGCAGTTAATGAATAGGGATTTATTACTCGTATCGTTTACACCAGCGATGTACGTACCCCCACCACTAAAGTTAACGGTATCTAGTATATATCGTTCGTTACCGATTGTAGCACTTGAACTAACATTTATAGAAGTTTCACCACTTAACGTTACAAATGAAGAGTAAATAATTCTAAATCTACGGGTAACATTACAAGTTGATGCAATAGTTATCCCTGTAGTCGTTGTAGCACAATCAAATAAACATTGTGTGAATCCAATCGTTCCAATTGTACCATCTAAAGTCATACCACCACTATTCAAAAATGCTGAATCTTGCATGATAAAGTTAGTGTAGTCTTTAATAGTTCCTATCGTAGTACAATCGGTAAAGTTTACACCAAACCAATCTAGTGCGGTACTAGTACCATCTCCATCTAAATTTAAAGCAGTTCCATGTGTGATTGTAATATTACGAATAGGCAAAGAATATACCGACGTTATCAATGCTGTTGACGAACTTAAACCCGTAGACTTAATAACACAATTCTCAGAGCTACCACCTATAATACTAGTGTTTTGACCGCCTACTAATCTATCTCCTGTTAAATCTACTGTTGTTGTTATGAAATAAGTGATGCTGTCTTGCAAAGTTATCACACCACTTACAGCAGTTGGTAAATCTGACTTGCTAGCTACAAAGACTATGTTTCCCGTTGCAATATTAGAAGATACAGAAGTAGCGAAATCGCTATACAATATCTTCTTTGGTACATCACTCGTAGCATCGTCCAAATATAAGCTATCCGTACTATCTAATGTAGTTACATCTTTATACCTTACAAAATATGGTATTTCACTCATAGTTTTTCTAGTAAGTCTTTAATCTCATTTAGTACATCGTCTTGCATTTCTAATTGCTCTAATCCATCGTACTTACCCTCAATGCTGAATCCGTTAAATTTACCATCCTTAATCCCTTGGTAAACTTCTTCATTGTAAACTTTCATCTTTACAACCCACGATCCAACAGGTGCATTAAGTTTGTAGATATTTGATTTATCATTCTTACTATCTTCAACAATCCACGACTCAATTAAAGCAACACCATCAACATTTTCTGCATGGTCCACTGTTACGTTATTCCCGTACAATTTCTTCATATAAAGTTCCTGTGTTTTAGCAATTGTTTCAGCACTAAATGAAACTGTAAATTCTTTATCTTTAATACGTCTTAAAATCTTTTTTTCAGGTACCAATGCAAGACCAATAACCTCACGTTTATTCTCGTCGATAACTTTCATCTCAACCTCCATTTCAGAAAGTAAAATAAAATCTTCTTCAATCGCAGGTCTGTCTACAAAACTAATTGCAAAGACACCTTGCTCTTTTTCGTCCTTAATTGTAAGCTCTATGTTCTGTAACTTTTCCATATTATTATAACTTAAATTGTAGCGTTTTGTATTTTTTTCTTATCTAACATTTGTTGTGTCGTAACGTCCGAACCTACAACATATGCCTTAACGGGTGCTTGGTTTAATTGTGCTAATTGCGTTTGGTTTTGGTTGCCTATAATATTAAAGTTCGGTGTGATTGCTTGGTTGTTAGATCCACCACCAATACTACCTGTACTAGATGGAGCTGAACTAGCACTTGCACCTCCACCAAATTCTTGATTACGAATATTGTTAACGTTTGCTATACCTGCAGCAATAGCAACACCCGCAGCCGCAGCACCTAAAAACGGACCAACATAAGGAATCCCTGACATTGAGGCGTAAGCACCATTTGCAGCCTTATAAGTATCCATTACAGCACCCGCAATATTAGCTGCTTTCTGAATCTTAAACGCCTTCTTTTGTTCTCTCTCTGACTTACCAGCAAATGACATTGCTAAATCACCAATTGCTGAAAAGGTATTTCTTGCTATGTCAAATTTTGCGGCTGAAATTAATTTTGAATTTGCTAAATCTTCTGCGTCTTTTGCTTTCTTTTCTTCTCTTGCTTGGTCATCTAACTCAACTAGTAAGCCTATAAAATCTTCTTCTTGTTTTAATTTATCTGCTTTAGCTTGTATCTCTCTTTCCGCTTGTTCGTTTTCACTTACAATCCAACGTGCAATATCTTCTTGCTCTGCATTAATTAAATCTATTCTATCTTGTTCGTATAGGTCTTTATTACTAGTTTTATTTTCTTCTAACTTTTTTTGATTATTTTCTTTTAAATCAGTTAGCTGTTGAGCTTGTAATATTTTTATATCTTCTCTTAATTGTTTTGCATCTGCTAATTGATCCTTATTTAATTTAGCTCCACCTTGATAAACTAAGTTATAATATCTTAATATCTCTTTTTTATTATCAATCTCTATTTTTGTTAACTCACTATCCTTAGCTCCCTCAGCTTGTTTTAATCTTAGCTTGTTTTCGTGCTGTTTCTTTAATTCGTTAACATGTTCAGAAGTAGCATCTATACTTTCTTTTTCTAATCTTTTTGTGTATTCTAATTGTCTATTTAATTCCCTTTGTTTATTAGCAGCATCATCTTGCCCTCTTTTTAATATTTCTAAAGCAGCAACTAAAGCACCTACGGCACCAACTACAAGGAGTATTGGGTTTGCAGCCATTACAGCATTTAGAACACGCATAGTTGCAGCACCTACTATTTGCGCTGCTGTAAGTAATTTTTGACCTAAAGCAGTTTGACCGATTACGGCACCTAATTGTTTAAACGAATCTCTAGCTTCCCCAAGTCCTTGCAAGCCTTGAGATAATGCCATTGCAGATTGAACTTTCAGTAAGGTCGCTTGCACCGCTTCTCCTTCAACACCAACCAATCCAAGCGCACCCTCAAATGCTTGGAATCCATTAAGCACACCACCTATGGAATTACTTAACGCGTTGAATTTAGCATCAGGATTAAAAGCGTCAGTTAAAGCCTTAGCATCTCCTATCGCATCCTTTAATCTCGCAGCATTTTTAGCAGCATTAATTGCTTGGTCAGATGTAGCTCCAAACTTTTCAGAAAGTGCATTAACTTCTTGTTGTGCCTCTCTTAACTGTGCTTTAAGGGATTGCGCGTTTGTCTTTACTTCTAGTTCAATTACTTTCTTTTCTGCCATTGTACTTTGCTTTCAATAATAACTCTCTTTTGCCTTGTTTGTAGTTTACGCGAAAACTATCCGATAATAGATATTTACCCTTTGCAATGTCTATGTTTTCACTTACTCCGTAGAAATTATCTATCTTTAAAAGTGCTATTATTTGCTCTATCATTCTTGTAATAAATTAATTGTATTTGTAAAACTTGTACCATCATTATTTAAGTTAACCGCGTCGATAGGAATAACAACCCCAAACCCTTCTTCATTTACTATTCCCCATCCATCGTCTGTTATTATAACATCGGTTGTACTTTCAGTCCATATCGGTGTAGGTGTGTACGGGTTTGTAGGTGCAGTGACTCCAACAGATGTACTTGTTGTTGTACTACCTGGTGATATTGTAGCACCTGGATAAGGAGTTGAGAACGTTGTGCTAATCACCCCGTTTGGGACCTTATAAGGAATTGTAACAGTACCACCGCCACTTGGTATAACTATTGTAGGAGTAATAGCATCGTTAATCATTGCTCTAAAATCATTGATTAATGTCAGGTTAACCTCCCCACTTGTAATGTCAGACTTAAGTTCGTTGATAATGTATCTTTTATCCCTAACAATTAACCTATCGTTCAATCTTAATTTTGTAATCAATGACAAAGGGAAGTGGGCCTTTATTCTTATAAGTCTACATTTAGGATTGAATAGGTTTTCTAAATAACTACTATAGTACATAGAGTATAGATTGTTTACTAGATCGTCATTAGGTGTTTTAACGTCTGACTCAGGATGAAATGTAAGCGAATATAAACTTCCATTTGACTCTAACACGTTACTGAATATATTAAAGTCGCTACATAACGTTGCTGTAGTGCCATTATTCATGTATAAAGTGTCATTAATTCTTTCGTTAAAATATAAGAATATCGGCTTAGGAATATACGATTTAAAGTCAGGACCTTTAGTTAAGCAATACCCAACCTGAAAGTCATCTAAGTTTAGATTGTTCATCAACAAGTTTTCAAATGGTAATTCAACACTATAATCCGTACCCTCGTTTGATAAGGTCTTATTAGTGTCTGCATACTCTCTCTCCATTATTCCGTTGTCGTAATATTCCCTATTCAAAAACGACTCTGACTTCTGATATTTGAAAGATAACTTTTTAAATACATTTGTTCTTTCAACGTCAATCGAATCTATATCTGTGTAGTTTGTAATATCGTAAATGTTACCACCATTGTACCACATATCTAAGGGCTCAATTGTAAACACGTCTACACTCGTAGCATAACAAGTAGCGTTGAACATCTTAAGCAACCCGCTAAAGAATTCAGCAACCGTCATCGATGGCATTTTGGAACTTAAATCTGTGTTTGCAGTAGTAGTAACAGAAGGAATAAATATTGGCCGATTATAATTATTATAATATTTATAGTTTAGATTAGCATTTAAGTCTAACGTCATTGGCGCCTTAGTTCTTATTCTAAAGAAAAATACACTTCCATTATCTGAAGGCGCAAAAGTGTAGAAATCTAACGGAGAAAAATTACCTTTACGCGTATTTGTTTTAACAACTTTACCATCTTTATATAAGTCTATGTAATATTCAATTGTAGCGTCTGAAACACTTTGTACGGATATTTGTAACGTTGGAGCGTCTATTGGCATAAATCCTGTACCAAAAGGATTCGGCGCGTTTCCTACTGATTTACAAGTAAAGAAGGAACCATCAAAATAAAACCCTAAAAATGCGGGGTAATGAACAGGGGATAAAGAATACGGATACATAGTGAATCCAGGGACAATAGTCTGTCCGCTTGGCGCGATAATGTTCACCGGTATAGAACTTGTTTTACTTGTATATTGTTCTTCATTCTTTAACCATAAATACAACTTTTCCCATTTGTCGTTTGTACTTACAAAGAACTGCGAATTAAATTCAATATCAAACTTCGCCTGAATTGCATCTAATATCCTAGCAACTTTTAAGGCTGGGAATAACTCGTCATTCTTAATCGAACCTTTAACAGTTTTAATATCCGTACTTGCACCATCCCCGTAACTCCATAATCTTTTGGAACTAATTAAAGGAAACATCACATTCTCTAGTGTACTTGACTTAACTCTATTAATTACATTTGTTCCTGTGTACTCAATATCATATGAAGTAAGATCTAAATCACTTAACTTAGCGTCTCCAAACTTATCCTTAAGACTTACTAAGTCACCATAGAAAGTAATCGTATAGCTATCCGTACGTCCATCCTTTATATTGGCTTTCTCCATCATGATAGTACCCGTTCTAAATGGGACCAAATCAATTTCAATTCTTGCTCTAATTCTAAAGTTAAAATTCCATTCGTTATTAGTAATATTTACATCCGATTGATAAAAGTGATGCAGTATGGAATTATTAATTGTACTTGCTGGCACCGTAAACGATTGCGTAAAGTCGGTATATACTTTAGATATATCCTGTATGTTCTGAATAGTGCTTG
>Ga0208858_1000261_pt1 | contig 10907 bp, 11 predicted proteins | sample LakMenEpi16Nov12_FD_150704 | JGI IMG/M metagenome (GOLD analysis project Ga0208858, IMG submission 150704) | Freshwater microbial communities from Lake Mendota, WI - 16NOV2012 deep hole epilimnion (SPAdes) | ecosystem: Environmental > Aquatic > Freshwater > Lake > Epilimnion/Euphotic zone ...
TCATCCAAATCAACATCTGGATTTTTAGCTTTCCAGTTTGCCATGGCCGAAGTCAAAAGTTTTTCCATCTTATCAGAAGGATGCTTGGCATCGTAACGCAAAATCGTCAACGCTTTGAAAGCATCTACGCCCCTGATCATATCCGCAATCAACCTCATTTTGCGAGGTGAAGTAGGCGCGTTGTTAAGGTATGCAGTAGAAGGGCCGGTTTTGGCTGCTTCTTTAATAGCCTTAAGTTTTGCTCGCTTGGCCACTGATCCTTTGATTTTCTTTTCTGTTTCCATTGCTCGCCTGATTATTTAGCGTCTGCCTTGTTATTACCACTGTGTCCTTTAAAGGTGCGGGTAGGTGCGAATTCGCCCAACTTATGCCCCACCATGTTCTCGGTTACATACACTGGGATAAACTTGTTTCCATTGTGTACCGCGAATGTGTGACCTATCAAATCAGGAGTGATGGTAGATCTGCGTGACCACGTTTTAATCACTGATTTTTTTCCAGCCTGCTCCATTACTTGCACTTTCTTGGCAAGACGGGCATCTAGGTATGGACCTTTTTTTATTGACCTTCCCATATTATTTCTTTCTTCTTGCTATAATTAAGTCATCAGAATACTTCTTCGGATGGCGGGTTTTCTTGCCTTTCGCCAACAAACCTTTGCGCGAACGCGGGTGACCACCTGAAGCACGACCTTCGCCACCACCCATTGGGTGATCGACTGGGTTCATCGCTACCGCACGTGTACGTGGACGGATACCTCTCCAACGGCTACGGCCTGCTTTACCAACGCTTTCATTCATGTGCTCGGCATTCGATACGGCCCCTACTGTTGCCATACAGTTTACCAATACATTGCGCATTTCGCCCGAAGGCATCTTCAAGGTAGCATACACATCTTCGCGAGCTACCAATTGAACAAACACACCTGCACTGCGTGCGATAGCAGCACCTCTGCCCGGCTTCAATTCCACATTGTGTACAACCGTACCCACGGGGATCTTTGAAAGCGGCAAGGCGTTTCCAACTTCTGGGGCAACGTTGTCTCCTGAATATAATGTTTGTCCTACTTTTATTCCATTAGGTGCCAAAATGTATGATTTGGCTCCGTCTGCGTAATACAATTTAGCGATGCGCGCTGTGCGCGTAGGGTCGTATTCAATCGACTTTACCACCGCTGGGATGCCGAACTTATTTCTTTTGAAATCGATCAAGCGAATTTTTTGCTTGTGACCTCCACCGATGTAACGCATGGTCATTTTACCGCTGCTGTTACGTCCGCCTGACTTCTTCAGGGTTACTACCAATGACTTCTCAGGTTTTGATTCTGTGATATCATCGAACCCGGGTGCCAAACGGTGGCGTGTGCCTGGGGTAATCGGTTTTAATTTTCTAAGTGCCATCTTACCTGAGAATTATACGTTGCTATAAAAATCAATTACTTCACCAGCTGCCAAGGTAACGATCGCTTTTTTGTAGCTTGGCTTGCGGCCTGATACACTACCCGCCTTGGTAAAACGAGTTTTTGCTTTGCCTAAAACACGCATGGTATTCACGCTTTTCACGTTTACGCCATACATTTTTTCTACGGCATTTTTAATTTCTATTTTATTGGCTTTTTCATCTACAATAAAGCCATACTTCCCTTTTTCGTTTAAGGCAGAAACTTTTTCAGTAACGAGGGGGCTAACTAAAATACTCATCGCTTCTGTTACTTTAAGAGGTTGTTGATTGTGTCAAGTGAGCTTTCTACCAGTACCAACTGCTGTGCATTCATTACATCGAATGTATTGAGTTGTGCAGCAGTAATGATTTTGGTGTTTTGAATGTTTCTTCCGGAGCGAACAACATTGTCGTTAATAGAAGGAAGAACCACGAGTGTCTTTTTATCAGCCAAGGAGAGAGACTTCAACATGGCTGTGTATTGTTTGGTTTTAGGAGCGTCAAAATTGAAGTCTTCTAAAACTGAAATGGAGTTGTCTTTTGCTTTGTAGGATAGAGCCGACTTGCGCGCTAAATCTTTTACTTTCTTGTTGAGCTTAAAGGAGTAATCTCTAGGCGTAGGTCCAAATACGCGACCACCGCCTTTGAATTGTGGGTTTTTGATGTTACCCGCACGTGCACCGCCAGTGCCTTTCTGCTTCTTCAACTTCTTAGAAGAACCTGAAATTTCGTTACGCTGTTTTGATTTGTGCGTACCCTGACGTTGGTTGGCTTGAATGCTCTTTACATCTAAATAAATAGCATGGTCATTTGGCTCAATGCTGAAAACCTCTGGAGAGAGGTTGATTTTTCGGCCGGTACTTTCGCCACTGTATTTTACAACTGCTATGTCCATTACTTTTGAAGGATTATCGTTGAATTCTTTGCGCCTGGAACAGATCCACTCACCAAGATTATATTTTGCTCAGGCATTATCTTAACCACTTTCAAATTGGTCACTTTTACGCGCTCGCCCCCCATGCGGCCAGGCAAACGCTTACCTTTAATAACACGGGCGGCAAACGATGCATTACCCATTGAACCAGGTGCGCGAAGACGATTGTGCTGACCGTGGGTTTGACCACCCACACCAGCAAAGCCATAGCGCTTTACCACACCTTGAAAACCTTTACCTTTTGAAGTACCTACTGCATCGATGAAATCACCTTCTGCAAATACATCCCCTACTTTTACTTCTTTACCTAATTCTGCAACGGTGTCAAATTCAGTCGCGAAATCGCGGAACTCAACAATATTCTTTTTAGGAGTGGTGTTCGCTTTTTTGAAGTGACCGACCATAGCAGAAGAAGTATTCTTCTCTTTCTTTTCGCCAAAGGCCAATTGAATGGCTTTGTAGCCATCCACTTCTTGGCTTCTCACCTGCGTCACTACGCAAGGGCCAGCCTCGATGACTGTAACGGAAACACTCGTTCCGTCTGCGTTAAAAACGCTGGTCATTCCTATTTTCCGTCCAATTATTCCAGGCATGATTGAAACCTTTTTACTTGTTTTTAATTCGATTTGCGGGTTTCCTTCCGCAAAAAGGACTGCAAAGATAGGAACATAAGATTAGTTACCAAGAGGGCAAATGAAAAATTGTGAGGGAATTTGGAAATTAAAGGAGAAGGGGTGCCAATTATGCCTTTCAAATAATTGATATTCAATAATTTAAGATTGACTTTTTTTTACACAACAATTCAATTGTGGCACTTGCGGGCTTCTAAAACTGGAAGGAAAAGCCTCTTTTTGCGAATTAACTGTTGGCATCTCTACAATCATTGCTTTTTTCACCTCAACACGCTACTTCCTTCTAAAGAGAGGATGGAGCTTTTAGAGTTGCCCTTATCTTCAAACAAAAAGCCCAATAACCTTATCTCTGGCCAAAGACAACAGGTGAAGATTTCTAGCCAAAGCAGACAAATACCAAGCACCCGAGTCATGGCGCACCCCTGTTTGTGGTAGGAAGTAAAGCTTTGAATATCTTCGCGAAATAATATCCGTGTCGCTATTCCCATCTTATTGGAAAAAAATCGTAACCTTAGGTGGGTTATTGATGTTGCTATTCACCTTAGATGTATCGATGGGTGAATCGTTCATAAACCCTTTCGATTGGATAGGCTCATTGTTTGGTCCTAACGAATCTACTCTAGCAGAAATCGTTTGGCATTTTCGATTGCCCAAAGCCATTACTTGTGTGTTTGCGGGGGCAGCACTGGGCACGGGCGGATTGTTAATGCAAACACTTTTCAGAAATCCGTTGGCCGGCCCCGATGTGCTGGGGCTAAGTTCGGGAGCAAGTTTATTGGTTGCGTTGGTGATTATGTTGGGGCAATCCAGCATCAGCATTTTGCAATCTTTCGCTGGCAATCCGTGGAGTTTGGCATTGGCGGCCACCTTGGGCAGTGCTTTCGTGTTTATGTTGGTAATCGCCATTTCACGGTTTGTAAAAGACAATACATCTTTATTGATTATAGGATTGATGTTGAGCGCAGCTACTACTTCGGTGGTAGGCATGTTACTTTTTGTTAGCAAAGCAGACGACTTACAGCTTTTCATGATTTGGTCGCTGGGCAATGTGGGTGGCACCAATTGGAAAGAGATTTTGGTTTTACTGATAGCCGTTGCCATCGGCATCACCATTGCGATAAGCCAAGTCAAATCACTTAATGCCCGACTTTTGGGCGAAACCTATGCGCAAAGTTTAGGCATCGCATTATCTCCATCGCGGTTTTGGCTCGTTGCTTCTACCAGTTTATTGGCAGGAAGTGTTACTGCATTTTGTGGTCCTATTGCTTTTGTTGGATTGGCCGTGCCGCATTTAGTGAAACTGATTGCCCCGACCAGCAATCATAAAATGTTATTACCCTTAGTAATGATGGGTGGTGCGAGTTTGTTGTTGTTTTGTGATATGCTCACCCACTCGGTTGGCTCAACTATTTTGCCGCTCAATGCGGTGACCTCTATTATCGGTGCTCCGTTGGTGATTTGGATGGTAGTGAAGAATAAAAAAGTAAGCAGCTAATGGAAGCGCACAACCTTTCCATCGGCTATCGCAGCAAAACAAAAGACAACATTTTGTTCGAAGGTTTAGATTTGGTGCTGCGGGCGGGTGAATTGGTTTGTTTTATGGGGCCAAATGGAGTTGGAAAATCTACGCTGATGCGCACCTTGGCGGGATTGCAAGTGCCCTTGAGCGGAACGCTTGAGAAAGTGAACGAAAAAAATGTGGCGTTGGTATTGACCGAGCGCATTTCGGCCGCTAACATGACAGCCAAGGAATTAGTAGCATTTGGGCGGTACCCCTACCTCGATTGGCGCATTAATCTTTCTCAACAGGATGAACAAATTGTTCATGGGGCAATTGAGCAAGTGCACATTGCAGACTTATCAGACAAAAAAATCAATGAGCTAAGCGATGGCCAAATGCAAATGGTGATGATAGCAAAAGCCTTGGCACAACAAACTCCCTATTTACTTTTAGACGAGCCTACGGCACACCTTGATTTGAACAACCGTGTGGAGATTATGAAGTTGCTTCGTCAATTGGCGCATCAAACAAAAAAGGCCATCTTAATTGCCACACACGAATTGGACCTTGCTTTGCAAATGGCCGATGTAATTTGGCTGGCAACTGCCGACAAAAAAATAATGGCTGGCATGCCGGAAGATTTAGTGCTGAGCGGTGCCTTTGATGCAGTATTTAAATTAAAGGGTTTTGATTTAAAAACGGGTAAAGTGCATCACGAAGCACATCGAAACATATCCATCCGATTGGAAGGCATTGGTTCTACATATCTGTGGACGAAAAATGCATTGGAGCGGAATGGGTATGCGGTGGATGACACTTCTACTTTATTAATCAAAATAGATAACCAGCGATCGAGTTGGGAGTACAATAAAAAATTATTTGACAAACTTGAAACATTAATCAAGCAGTTGCCTTAGACTTTTTTTGTTATTTCACAAAAATTAGCGGGTGCTTCTCGTCCCACTCAGTAGCGCTCTGAAAAAGATAGGCTGCTTCCAAAAGAGGTGCCTCATCATACAAGTTTCCAATCAGTGTTAAAGAAGTTGGCCGACCTTTTTTATCGAAACCAGTTGGAATTGTGATGGCAGGATGGCCTGTTAAATTGGTGGAAAGTGAAATATTCTTTCCGCTAGAGGGTGCAATGATGAAGTCGTAAGGTGCAATCATGGCATTAAACTTCTCGATCAACACTTTTCGAAAACGATTGGCTTGCAAATACTCTACCGCTGAAATAAATCGTGCTTGGCGAAGGGAGTTGGCACGTGAACCCTTATCTTGCTCTGATAACAATCTCTCTTGATGGCTGCGCACCAGCTCATCAAAAAAACTTCCGGCTTCGGCACGTAAAATAATATCGAACGATTCGTAGGGTATTGAGTCGGGCAACTCAACTTCTTTCAAATCAGCCCCTAGGTTTCTAATTGTTTGTAATGTCACCGAATCTATTTTCCTATAGTGAGAAGTGTCTTCATCAAATAGTTTTTTGAAGTACCCAATTTTAAAATTTTTCAAATCCTTTTTCGGTTCAAAACCAAATGCATAGTCAGCGGTAGCCCGATCCTTTTCTGCCTCGCCATTTTTTCCTTTGATCAATGAAAACACGAGCGCACAATCTTGTGCCGATCGTGCAATCACACCTACTTTGTCCATCGACCACGAAAGCGTCATGCAGCCACCTCGGCTCACGGCTCCAAAGCTTGGTCGCAACCCAGTTGCCCCGCAGCGCGCAGAGGGAGCCAACACCGAACCTAACGTTTCCGTACCAATGGCAAAAGGAACAAGGCCAGCTGCCGTTGCCGAAGCTGACCCTGCTGATGAACCGCTCGCACCTTGCTTTAAATCCCACGGGTTTTTTGTTTTGCCGCCAAACCAAACATCACCTCGTGCCAACGCACCGGTTGTTAACTTGGCGACCAACACCGCACCGGCTTCTTCCAATCGCTGAACGACTGCGGCCTTTTCATTAGACTGTTGGTGTTGATATGGCTCGGCTCCCCATGTAGTTTTATAGCCAGGCACCGAGAACAAATCTTTTATCCCATAAGGTATGCCGTGCAGAAGGCCTCGATAATTTCCTTTCGAAATCTCGTCATCAGCTTTTGCGGCTTGTTGAAGTGCGAGTGATTCGGTTATGGTGACTACCGTTTTTAACGTATCGCCATACTTTTTTAGGCGCGCTAAATAAATTTGAGTTAGGCGCGAGGAGGTAATTTTCTTTGATTTGAGAAGATGAGCCAATTCGGTTACTGTTAAAAAAGCAATTTGCTCATCAGTAGATGGCAAGTTTATTTCCCTCACATCCCAACGATTTGTTACGGTTCTGTTTTTGAAATGAAAGTTATCAGGCCTTGGGTCGAAAAGCACCGCGGGGGCTACCTCGTTGGCAACTTTGAATTTACGCATGCTATCATAGCCCGCTTTGTTATCGGCTAGGTAACTTCGCATGGTATCAATTTCACTTTTGCTGAATTGCAAGCCAATCAATTTTTGTGCACTCTCAACATCTTTGCGTGAGATTTTATTTGGGGCGTGGCAGGCGCTCGCAATTGAAACGAGCAGGAAAAGCAAAGAGCATTTAGAATTTTTTATCATCGAAAACAATTATTCAAACGCCTTTTTAAAAAATTCCTTGAGCTTTTGTTTTTCCGGCAACTGCTTAGTGTTTTTTGAAACCGCTTTAATCACAGTCGGCAAAACATCAAATAAATTCTCCAAGGCATTTTCATCACCCGTGACCAATGCATAAAAACTTGCACCATCAATTTCTCTAATCTTTTCATTCAAAGCGCATTTCTCTCCTTTCTCTTTATCAGACGGTGTAAATTCTCGATTAAACCGTTGGGGCTTTTTAGGAACAATGGCTACATAGTAGGCTGTTTAACCTTTGTAGACGCTCGCTTTCGGCATCACTAATTTTTCTAAAGAAGAATACAACTCTGCGAGCTTGCCGCCTGAAATGGTGTTGTACTTATTTTTTATTTCACCAATAACTTTTTTCTCTTCCGAAAGGATGTCCACCACATTTCCTTTTGTAAGATTAGTCCAACCCTTAACACATCCTAAAATATTTTGATGAAACTCACCAACATGATTGAGTAAAGTTTTTTGGGCTTGGCGGGTTTTCTCACTTTCTAGCCATGCGTTGTATTCAATGTCGAATCCGGCCATTTCAAACAGAGTTGAAAACGGGTCAATAACATTTTTAGTAAAATCTTTTTGAGCCTTATGTTGGGCTTCATTTGCCTTTAACAAAAGGTGTTTTACGGCTTCTTGTAACTGCTTATCGTCAATCCAATTCAAATAAGACATAGGAGAGTTATAATTCTACTTTCTGAAAAGTATGAATTAAACTCTAAAAATCATAAGCTCATAGTTACTTGGTTAAGCGAGGCACGGCTCTCTAGAGAATAATGCTCGTACACTTGATTCAAAAAACGTACAATAGAGTAACCAAGCTGGTGAGCCAAGTTTACTGGCACAGCATTCCCAATTTGTTTATATTGTTGAGCCACCGAACCTGCAAATTGCCAATCATCGGGAAAAGTTTGAATGCGTGCATACTCCCTAACTGTAAAGGGACGGGTTTCATCTGGATGACAGCGCTCAGTTTGTTTTTGAGCCGGACTGCAAGTCAATGTTAAACTTGGCTCATCCCAACTCATCCGCCTTGCCATGCCTGTTTTGCCGCCACCTAAAAAGAAACTTTTTTGCATATACTCCTTTTGAAGTTTAAGGGGCAAATCACGCCAATATCCACCAGGCGGCACTTTATCCAAAATCTCTTTTTTCCTTTTGGGGTAACTTACACCTAAAGACTTTGGAACATCTACTGGGAAAAGCTCGCTTGCTTGCAGTGCATCTTTGAGCTTATAAATTTTTTTATACGGTTTCGGGAAAGCAAAATCAATATCAATGTCTTTTCGAACGCCTATTAAAATCAATCGTTCGCGCTTTTGAGGTACTCTATAAAAAATTGCTTTCAAAATCTTTTCGTCCAATGGTTTGTACCCAATCTCGTCTAAAATTGATTTCATCCCTGCCAAAGTTCTGCCGCCATCATGATTCAGTAAGCCACGAACATTTTCGCCAACACAAAGCAACGGATTCGTTTCCTTTACCACTCGGGCAAACTCATAAAACAAGGTGCCTCGGGCGTCCTTCAATCCTAGTTTTTTCCCGGCATAACTAAAGGCTTGGCATGGAAATCCTCCCGTCACTACATCAATTTTTCCTTTGTACTCTTTAAAACTCACTTGTCTAATGTCTTCTTCAATCACTCGCCACTTTGGTCTGTTCTTGCGAAGTGTTTCCGCTGCCCAATGGTCAATTTCATTCAGCGCAGCACATTTCAGTCCTGCTTTTTCCAAGCCAATGGCTAAACCGCCAGCTCCGGCAAACAATTCGAGAACGGAATAATGATGACTAGGCTTCTCTTGATTGGATGCCGAGTCTTTATTGAACAAAAATTCTAATTCGTCAAAAATCTTAAGCTGCTCTTTCTTGTAAACGCGATAATTGCTCATTGGCTCGCGAACCGCAGTGAGTTTGCCGCTATTGTCCCATCGCCTGAGGGTTTCTTTACTCTTACCCAACAAATCGGCCACTTCAGAAAGGGTATAATGTTCTTTTATAACCATATTAGTAAAGCTTATACATGGTTACAAATATAAAAGAAAGATCGTTATCTCCTACCTCAAAAACCCCTTGAGCACTTGACTGTACTCTTTCGATTTATTCACATATGGCATGTGACCTTCCTCACCAAAGTTTACGACTGGTGCTGTTGGATAAAGTTTTTTTAAAGATGCACGCAACACAGGCGAAATCAGGGGGTCATTATTGGATTCAATAATTAGTATGGGGATGGTGGTGTTGGCTGATGGCTTAAATTTATCAATAACACAACTGTATCGTGCCAATAATTGGCTGCGCGAAGTGCGGTAGGTGCCTTCTATCAAGTACGCTTTCAATACTTCATTATTGCCCGAAGGTGGAATTACTTTTTGTTTAATGTTGGTTCTCAACGCTGACATCACCGCCCAGTGCGGTGCGATACGCATAAGCCAGTGATTGATTTTGTTTTCTTTTTCAATGATGGTATTGGGAGGAAAGGTATTTCCGAATACGGCTCGCTCCACTCGATTTGGGTAGGTGGCCACCAAGTACTGAGCAAAATATCCACCCAATGAAGTGCCCACCACATTTACCTTTTCAATTTTCTCTTTGTCGAGAATGGCCATCGTAGCTTTACCCATGTCCGCCAGGTTATCAACAGGCGGATAGGTGATGGAAATAATATTGAAACTGTCCTTGAGCGCATCGATTTGGTTCCACCAGATGTCGTACGCGCCAGCCATACCGTGCAAAAACAAAATGGTTCGATTGCCTTTACCGATCGATAGATAGCTCCAGTCTTCTCCATCTACTTCAAGTGTAGAAAGTGGTAGGCCTCGCAATTCATACAACTTATCGACTTGCGCTGATGGATAGCCGTGATAAAGCCCATTGAATGTTTTTTGTGGAGAAGGGAAAAAATAAATGATAACAAGGGCTACAGCAACCCAAATCAACCGATAACGATATTTCTTTCGCATTATAGTTTCTCCACCCCCAAGCCTGGTTTTTCAGAACAATACATTACTCCATCTCTCAAAATAAAACCACCTTTCACCACATCGCGAGCAAGATCTAGACTTCCATCTAGGTCAATGTACTTTGTGTTGGAGCACGAAAATGCCAAGTGCAACGCTGCCGTAATGCTGATGATACTTTCATCATTGCAACCCCAGAATAAATCGATGCCTTCATGCAAACCAATTTCAGCAATCTTTAAGCCTTGACTAATGCCGCCACACTTCATCAATTTAATATTAAAAATGCCCGTGGCCACCGGAGGTTTCACTATTTCCAAAGCACTTTTGGGAGTCAACAATGATTCATCTGCCGCAAGTATTTTTCTGATTTCAGCCGGCAGTTGGCGCATGGAGTCAATCTCCTTGGCGGGAAGGGGCTGTTCAATCAACTCAACATCCAAGTGCTTGGTCTTGTTATAAAACTCAATTGTTTTGGCTAAATCATAACCCTGATTGGCGTCAATGCGGATGGTGAATTTCTTCCCGAACTTTTCACGCAGCTTAACAATGCGCTCGATGTCTTCAGCTAAATCTATTCCCAGTTTTACTTTTAAAACTTTAAAGCCACGTTCTCCATATTCTTGTGCTTCTTTCAACGTTTCTTCCACATTTTTAATTCCGATGGTATTGGAGGTAGGCAACGATTGAATTTTTTGCCCCAGGAATTTTACCAGTGGAACATTCAAGAACTTGGTGAACGCATCGTACAAGGCAATGTCGAGGGCAGCACACGCGGCTGGGTTGGCAGGAAATTTTTTCCACACTTC
>Ga0208858_1000263_pt1 | contig 10904 bp, 9 predicted proteins | sample LakMenEpi16Nov12_FD_150704 | JGI IMG/M metagenome (GOLD analysis project Ga0208858, IMG submission 150704) | Freshwater microbial communities from Lake Mendota, WI - 16NOV2012 deep hole epilimnion (SPAdes) | ecosystem: Environmental > Aquatic > Freshwater > Lake > Epilimnion/Euphotic zone ...
CCCATTTACCTAATAATTTGAGTTCACCAATCCCTTTTTTATCAGTAAAAGTAATCCGTCGCTTAGTTTTGTGTAATTTCCATCCTGATGTTTTATATTCAACAGAACGGCAATCTTTTTGAAAACGTGGATATCCTTTCTTTCCAGACTTTTTACATTTACAATTGTCGTAAAACCTTGATATAGCAGACCATCCTCTTTCTGCGGCTGATTGTACTGCCATTGAGTTTAATTCAGCAGCAAAAGGAAAATATGAGCGGAGTTCTGTTGAATACTTATTCAGGGCAAACTTATCAATTTTTAGCTCGCGTGGTGCATCCATCCAATATCTAATCACTTTATTGCGAATGAATTGGGTGGTACGAATGGCATCATCTATGGCGTTGTATTGATGTTGTTTACCTTTAACTTTGTATTCTAGGACTAACATTGATTTAACCTTGAACAATCAACTTGATTTGGTTTCGACCTGCGTTTATTATACAATATATACAAAATGTCAGTGCAGGATAAATCCTGCAACTAGCCTTCATCCCGCAGCTGTTGCACAGGTGTGTCCTCCTGAGTCGGACACGCCTTCAAGGGTTTTCGGCATTCTCCTTATAATTAATAATTGTCAATTGTCAATTGTCAATTGTCAATTAATTAAGGTAGCCAATGGGGATGAAAGCCCATGAGAGGTAGTTGTTCTGGTTTAATGTCAATATTTGTATTATCAGCTATAGGTAGCATGGGCATTAACCAGAGACTACTACTAGCAATGGGTTCACCATCATCAGTTTTTAAGGTGTTTGCGGGTAATGGTGTGGTGTTATTGGCAATGGGAACTACTTGGTCAAATAAGAAGCCTAAACCGTCAGGTGCTAAACTGGTTTGGACATTACGTTGAGCCGGAGGCAAGATTAACAATGGTTTTTGCTTGCCTGTTTTCAAGTCAATGGATACCAAGTAAGGTTGTTCTATGTATTGTTCTTTAGAAATAAGTTGGGTAACTAAGCAGTAAAGGCTAGGGGAAGCAGAGTCAAACTGACAGCTAAGAATTGAGCCTGTAGTTTTTAATAATTGTTTTTGTACACCTTGGTTGGTGACTAAAAACAAATCTCGCGTATAATCAGTATTAAATTTGACCATCGCTGCCTGGGAACCGTCTTTAGAGAAAGCCTGGACTAAGCCAAATTGAGGCAGAAAATCGAGAGGTTTGTTGCTATCACCGTCTAAAGATACAATTGCTGTCCCCTGTCCTTGGGAAACTGCTACGGCTTTGCTATCGGGTGTAATCAGAAAATCTCCACCAGGCTGCCCTTGTAACCGTTTTGGCGTGGGTTTTTCGGCGGAATTATCATTGCTGGTTGATAAGTACCAGAGAGCAAAATCACCGGGATTATCGCGTTTACCTCTTTGAATAACAATAATTTTGCCATCGGCTGAAAGGTCAAATTTGAGATTTTGATATTCTTTGTTATCTAAAATTAGGTCAACTTTCCCTGCGGCGGCTATTTCTGTCCCAATTTGACTAGAAATACCTGTGCTGACTGTATAAAGTTGGGCGGAAAGTAAATCAGGATTTTTAGCAGAACGAGCCGAGAAGAGGATTTTTTCACCATTGGGGAATGGTTCAAAATCCATCACAATTAAGTCTTTGGGGGTAAGGACTTTTTTTTGTTCTTGGGTTAAATTATAAAGTACCAACTGCCCTTGGACTTCTGGGTTAGCACCAATATAAAGGATGACGCGATTGCGGGTAGAAAAGTTACCTGTAAAAGGCTGCATGACGCGGTTTTTCCCTTCCGCTTGGGAATATTTATCTTGACCTTTTTCTAGTTTGACTTGGTAGTTTGTGCCGTAGGGGGCTGGGGTAAGGAGTGTGTACACCATTCTTCTGCCAGCCCAACTGGTTTTACCGGCTAGAGGTGGATCTATTTTTAAATTCTCCTCGATGCTTTTGGAGTCCATTGGCCGACTAAAGGTGAGGGAGAAGGAGAGATCCTCTGCGCCAATTTGTTGATTTTCCCAGGTAAAGGTGCGAACCATAGGTTTGACTACATCACCTTTCCAGATGATTAACCCAATCAACACACTCAGTAGGAGCATGACAGCGATCGCAATTCCGTCTAAGGGTTGAATAAGTTTATAGGATTTGTTCATCTAACAATTTTAGATTTTGGATTTTAGATTTTGGATTTTAGATTAGGGAACAACTGACAACTAACAACTAACAACTGACCACTGACCACTGACAACCAACAACTAACAACTGACCACTGACTAATAACTGTAAGGATTTTGAGGTTGGGGAATTTTTTTCAGGGAGTTGGCTTTGATAGTGAGTTGGCGTTTCTCTCCGACAGTTTGTGTTGTCATTTGTCCTTCTATTTCTAACCATGTATCAGGGGGGTACTGTTGACGTGATCCAGATATTTGGACTGGTAATCCCACGGGATAAGCGTCTGCGGCACAACAACTGAGAACAAATCTGGCTAAAAATATATATTCTTCACTGACGTTAGGTTGATGAATCACAAATCCCTGGACTTTTGCCTTTTGCCCTGTGTATGCGTCCGGTTCGGGATAGACATTCAATGTGCGGACCCAATCTACAAGCGATCGCTCTTCTGGGCGAACTGTAGCCCGAAATGCCTGGGGTTGAGTGCGACTAACACCTGTTGATTCAGTCACACCGCGATCTAGGGCTGTTTGACTCGCAAAGACACGAGGTGTAATCATTAATCCTAAAATTGCCGTTGTTAGTAACAGGAAACTGCCCCAACCAGGGGGAAACAAATTAATATGCCCAGCACTAGGTATTTGGGGAATGTGACGGTGTTTCCACAGTTGCAATCCCTTAGAGAAACCAATGATTAATAAGGCTATGCCGGCGACAACTACTAACCAAAAGAAATCCGGGTGAATCAATAAGTAGAGTTTGCCCGTTAGCCAATATTTCAACATCAGAATACCCCAAGCTGTAATGGCTAATACATCTAGCCAAGGGATGAATTTATTTGGGGCTTTAGTTTGGGAATTTAGCATTAAAGTTATTTAGGTATCATAAGGAATAGGTAAGAGGGAATAGGGAAGGGGGAACAGAAATTATTTTAGAAAATTACCGACTACCTTTTTTTCAATCTCCAATTACTATATTCCCACCTTCCCAGAATTTAAACCCCATACCTCACACCCCACATTTGAGGGGGAAAAAAGAAAATTTTGCTCAAAAGAGACCCAATCTTGATTCAGATCACGTGCAGATTCAGAAATAGGGTGAATAAAAGTGTCAATTGTCCAGCTAATAAAAACAGATATATCAAGGCTTTTGGCTTAAAAATTGAGAGCATTAAACCAATACCTTTAATATCAATCATCGGTCCAAAGACTAGAAATGCTAACAATGACCCGCTAGTAAAGGTGGAAGCAAAAGACAGGGCAAAAAAGGCATCAACTGTAGAGCATATTGATACAACTGCTGCTAATACTAGCATGGCTAAAATCGAGCTAATTGGCCCAGCCCCAAGACTAATAATCAGGTCACGGGGGGCTAAAACTTGGGTAGCGGCGGCGATCGCACTGCCTAATACCATGACTCCGCCTAATTCCCGGAGTTCTTGGATAATATTATCTAATAGGGAGCGGAGTTTCTCTGATAAGGGTTTACTGAAGTTAGAAATTGCAGCGACTTCACTGTAACTATCATCTATGCGTTTTGACGCTCCCGTTGTGCCACCAAGAATATATGTTCCTGATTGCAATAAACTCGGTGTATTAGTTTGGGGTTGTACTTGAGATTGTCGTCCCCGGCGGTTTGTTTTCGGTGGTGCTGGGGGGTTAAATTTGAGATAACGGGCGATTGATGGTTGCAGAAAGGGAACTAAATCCGGTTGAAAGCTGAAGATAAAACCAATAATAGTGGCAATGGCTAGGGAAAATACCACTCTTAACACTACTATTTCTGGTTGATCACGGAATGCAGTCCAAGTTGACCAAATCACAATGGGGTTAATTGTTGGTGCTGCTAATAAAAAGCCAATCGCTACTGGTGTGGGTACTCCCTGCATCAATAGCCGTCTGGCCACAGGCACATTACCGCACTCACAAACTGGAAACAAAAAGCCGATCATACTGCCAAATAAAGCCCCCAATAGGGGATTTCTGGGCATTTTCTCCACCAATTTACTTTCATCGACAAATAATAGTAATAGACTGGATAAAAATACACCCAGCAGTAAAAATGGCATCGCCTCCACTAGTAGACTGAGAAATATTGTAAAACCATTGTTCAGTTGATTCATGGGCGTTGTATTCAACAGCAGTTCTGAGTTTTAGGGTTTTGTTTTGTCATCTTATGCGATCGCACATCCTAGAGTAACCTTATGGGGATCATTAATTAAACTGCTAAAATTAAACCTCGTTATAGTGAGGCAATTATAGCAGTCCCCAATAATTTGTGAAAAAATTCTCTGTTTTTTAACTTTTATTTGGTGAATTTACAACTTAGAGACAATAAATACATACACCAGAATTCAGGTGAACTGAGGCGGAGTAAAGGCTTTGTCTTGTATCTTTCCCCTACGCCCCAACTCCCCCAACTCCCCCAACTCCCCCAACTCCCCCAACTCCCCTGCCTCTTTTTACCGACTGACTCTATAAGCACTCATGGGTTCTTTAATGAATCGGATGTAAAGATGCCTAAAAGTAGATTTAATCACACGGGGCATGGCAAAATCTATCGGCATTAACTTTTCCGGTAATTGCCAATCTGTAATTTGTAATAAATCGGGTGATAAATTCGGAAAGTGAATATCACTTAATTCTGGACATATTCCCAATCTTTGGGAAGCTGCAACTGTGGGAACTTGTGCGGGTGCAACTTGGAGAATTTCTAACATTGCTCTATCTAAAGCAAATACATTACTTGCAGCTGCTAGAATTTCTAATTTCCGAGGTTCTCCCCCACTTGGTCCATTACCTTCATGACCAATAATTCCATCTAAAATTGTTAAAGTTGGATTAATTGCTCTGGCAGTTTCTACTAACATTTCTCCAAATTTGTTAGCATCTTTACCAGCTTCCATGTGCCACCAAGCTTTCATTTTCCCAGGAACACAACCAAAAAGATTTTTAACTCCTAAAGTTAAAGTTAATTGCATATGAGATTTAACTTTAGGCAGATTAATAATCACGTCTGCTTCCATTGCTTCTTTCGATAAAAGCAAGTGATTAAAATTGTCGTTGACGGTTTGATAACGTTTCCCGTGAAATTCCACAAGTGGTAATTTTAGTTCTTCTAAAATTGGTAATAAACCATTCGCTATGGCCACACCTTTAGCACTACCAAAAGCGGGACTATCTCCTAAAAATGGATTTCCACCCACTGCAATTACCATTTCGGCAACAGCACGCACTAATTCTGGTCTGGTGGTACATTCTTTAGTAGGACGAGAACCTGTGAGCAGGTTGGGTTTGAGTAAAACGCGGTTTCCTGGTTTGACAAAAGCAGCCATGCCCCCTAAAGGTTCTAGGAGTGTTTCTAAGGATTCTTTTAAAGCTTCCTGTTCGTAGGATTTAGCCCGAATGAGACTAACAGATGGTTTTTGTGTTGACATGGAAAATAATTGCGTTATATTACATTCAGCATTAATACTGTATCAAAAATTAAACTATAGTGGAAAAGTTCTTCCTACTTTGACAAAGATGAATCTAAAGAACAGTTATGGTAGGGAGTTTTATGAAATACTAATTTTGCTAATATTTATTTTATTTCTCAGGGTAGATGAAACAGCTAAAATCACGCTCGCAAGATTTACGCGGCCTATTTGAGAAAAGTATCACTATAGAATATGTAGCCGAACCTCTCAAGGCTGTGTCGGTTGATGCTGATGTCAAAGAAGTATTACATTGGATGCAGTTACAAGATTTTGATGTGGTAGGGGTAGAGACAGAAAATATTATTAGTGGTTATGTGGAACGTTCTCATTTAATACAATGTCAGGCTGGAAAATGTAGCGACTACCAACAGATATTTCATCCCCAAGAATTAATTGCTATTTCCACACCTTTGATGAAATTATTGCCTATCTTAGCACAAAAACCCAGATTATTTGTCTTAGATTCTAACCAAGTTAGTGGTATTATTAGTTACGGTGATTTACAAAAAGCCCCTGTGCGAATGCTACTGTTTAGCTTTATCACCCTTTTAGAAATGAATTTGTTACGATTGGTCAGGCTTTATTATCCTCAAGATTCTTGGCAACAATTTCTTAAACCTGATAGACTGGAGGCGGCTCAAAAATTATGGCGTGAGAGTCGAGAAAGAAACGAAGCTACAGACTTATTAGACTATTTGCAATTTTGCGATAAGCGAGAATTGATATTAAATCAACCAGAACTACTTCCGCAATTAGGATTGAATTCAAAACGCTCTGGGGAAAAGTTTCTCAAGTCTGCTGAACGTTTACGCAACCGTTTAGCACACGCTCAAAACTTAGTTAGTGGTTCTTCTTGGCAAGAGTTAATTTCTTTAGCTGAAGCTATGGAAAAACTGTTAATTTGTTGTGAACAGATTGAATAATATCAATAGTATTTATTGCTGATTTGTTGAATAGACAACGCGCAAACTTTGGACTAAGATGACCAAAGATGCAATCGCCATTAATAGCCCCCAAAACCAATAAGGTAAAAACAAATATCGCTGCATTTGTCCTGTATCTGATAGTCCTAATGAACCCGCAGTATAACTAAATAAATAATCAAGTTGGTGATAGGTACTTACACAAGCCTGCACACCTAAAAATTGAATTGCAAACCCTTGTACCCAAAGAGGTGTTTTTAAGGCAATTCCCAATATCATCAAACCTAACAGGGGAATGGCCACAAAGCCAAACCAAGAACGCACCCAAATCAACGTAGACAGCAGTAAAAATCCCCCTAAAATCTTTAAACTCAAGGAAGTTGTTTTCAGACTCCGAGAAGCGAGAATTAAGCTGGCACCGGCAATAGGTGGACCCATTGGACCCGCAGCCGCTACTAAGCCAATCCCCAGGTATCCCCAGGTGTTACTTAAAGTATAATGAGCTACGCCAGAACCGTTACCAAAAATTTCTAATTTTTGAAATTTTCCCCCCAACATCAAGGCCATTAAACCGTGACCCATTTCATGAAACCAAGTTGCTAAGATAGAAAATGGGTACAAAATATAATTACCTATGGGTATTTGCCACATAATTGCTGTGACTATAGCCGCTGCTACTAACCAGGTTAGCCCCATTTGTTCTACTTCTATGGGAGTTTCTTGAGTAAATAAAGGTTTGAACTTTTTACTGGGTTCTCTCATTAGTGACTCTCTCCTGTCCATAATTACACTAATTAGCTGAATATTCTTACATCTATCCTAATTTACTTCAAGAGGAAGTGTTGATTTCCTTAAATTTATTCCCAAGTAGCTGCATTCCGTAACACAGTAGGAATTTCACCTTGTGATAAGGGAAACTCTAACATTGTTTCTTTATAACCTAAATACCCAGATTCAGTAAATGACAAAAGCATTCGTTCTAGTGCTAACCAAACTTCTGATTCGTATTCCCAATCATGATAACGTCTAGCACGTCCAGCAATGGAACGTAAAGCCCAAAAGTAGGAATTTCTAACTACAGAACCGCCTTTTTTAAATTCTGGTACGTCTTCATGGTGAATAAATAAAATGTTATTTTCAATTCTGGATCTCATAATTATGTGCTGATAACTGAAAGGGGCTATATACCCTCATAATTCTTTACGGTGTTGGCATCTGCAAATTCTTTAATGTCCTCTGTAAAAACTTACCCCATTCTGCTGCGAGGGGAACTTCTGTAAATGGAACACAAATTGATTTAGGAGTAGTTAATAAAAACTCTAATTCAATTTTTCGACCTTTGGGGGGGGGATTTTCTATATCTACGGCATTACCATTTACTAAAAAACGAATTTCTTGAACATCCAACAAAGAAAAAGTTTCTAATTCAATTGGTCCTTTAGTTGTGGGTTTTCCCCAAGTGATATCATTACCTTTTTGAGCTAACACTGCATAAATATCATATTTAGCCCGTTCAAATTGTTCTGCCCAAATTTGATAAGCTTGAAGTTTCTTAAATTCCTGTGAACCTTGCCACGCTAACCAGAAAAATGCTACTAATAGAGGCAACCATAAAAGACCACGTTCCATAATAATTCGTAATGCCTCTTTGAGAGGAGCGTCGTTAATTTAATTAGAAAACAGTTAAGCAAATATAATTTGCTCTAAAATCTCCCAAATACCATTTTACAATATCCAATATAAATATAGGTCATAAGCAAAGATACAAAATTTAATGTATTATATAATGTTAGTAGATTAAGTAATTTATCATCAGATTTCCCTTAACTCACGCCATCATACCCCGGAATTGATTGAATGTACCTACTAAGTAGGTGAACACAATCAATACCTTGTCCAAATTAGAAAAAGCCTTGATTTGTAGGTTGGGTTGGGTCACGTGAACGTATCCCTGCGGGACACTGCGTGAACGCGGAGCAATTAGCATAAAACCCAACAAATGCGTTGGGTTGCGCTGTCGCTTAACCCAACCTACAAGAAATGGACAAGGTATTGCACAATAAAACCAAACTGTGTAAAGAGATGTAAAATCGCTGAAAACTTCTTTACTCTTTACTCTTGCCTCTTGCCTCTTGCCTCTTGCCTCTTGCCTCTTGCCTCTTGCCTTGCTATGACGACAATTTTCAACGCCAACCTACTTATATGAGTTATGGTAGTAAGAAAATTCCCTCTCCGTGCTGTCTTTCTTTGAGGACGGGGATATAAGAGAAAAAAATGAAAAAACTGCTATTGTTGTGCTTGTTTGTCATTGGACTGACGGCTGCTGTGTTTGGGTTTTTGAATTTTCAGGGACTGGCAGCTAAAGGTGAGTTTGAGACAATTTTGCTGGATTTTCGGGAAGATGTGGCAGAAAATGTGATTGAGAGGGATCTACAAGCGATCGCTCAACAATATCATGTTACCCCGCAACTGGATAATAAATATTCAGCGGTGGATCATGTATATGTTATCAAAGGCGATCGCCAAAGACTCAACGATTTAAGAAAATCTCCCTTTGCCAAAGTTACAGAATTTATCGAGCCAAATTACATTTATAAAATCGTCCCCCAAGGACAAGCCACTTGGTTAGGAGAACTGTTAGCACCGCAGCAAAACGAAGAACCAAGTTCGTCTTTAATTGGTCCAAATGACCAGTATTATAGCAAACAGTGGAACTTACACAAAATCGGCGTAGAAGCGGCATGGACTCGGAGTAAAGGTAGTGGTATCACTGTTGCCGTAATTGATACTGGCATTACCAAAGTCCGCGACTTATATGAAACCAAATTTGTCAAAGGCTATGATTTCGTCAACGACACAGAGGCAGCCAAAGACGACAACGGACACGGAACTCATGTCGCCGGTACAGTTGCCCAAGCCACCAATAACGCCTATGGTGTCGCTGGAGTTGCCTATGAAGCCAGCCTCATGCCCTTAAAGGTATTAAATGCTGACGGTGCAGGAACAGTAGCCGACATTGCCGAAGCCATCAAATTTGCGGCTGATAACGGCGCAGACATCATTAACATGAGCTTAGGTGGTGGTGGAGAAAGCCAACTCATGGAAGATGCGGTTAAATATGCCCATAACAAAGGTGTAACTATTATTGCTGCCGCAGGTAATGAAAACACCAACGGCGTAAGCTATCCTGCCCGTTATGATCATGTTATTGGCGTTTCCGCTTTTGGACCTGACGGTGAAAGAGCATCCTATTCTAACTATGGTGCGGGTGTGGATATTTCTGCCCCTGGAGGGAGTGAAACTGGGGCAATTCTCCAAGAAACTATTAATGAACAAGGTGAAGGCGTATTTCTCGGACTTCAAGGCACAAGTATGGCTTCTCCCCACGTTGCGGGTGTAGCGGCATTAATCAAAGCTTTGGGAATCAAAGAACCCGATGAAATTTTGCAAGTTCTCCAACAGTCAGCCAGAGTCATTCAGGACGACGGTTTGAACTATTATGGGGCTGGACAACTCAACGCCGAAGCCGCAGTCAAATTGGCCAGCGACGGTATAATTAGTGTTCCTGACTTTTTCCGGTGGTTGCGAGAACAGGGTTATCTTAATCCCGGCTTTTGGATAGATGGCGGAGCGATCGCTTTAGTGCCTAAAATATTCATGGTAATAGGTTCTTATCTTCTAGCTTGGTTCTTACGGGTTTACTTCCCCTTCACTTGGAGTTGGTCTTTATTCAGCGGCTTAACTTTCGGCAGTTCTGGCTTATTCTTCCTCAAAGGATTTTATATCTTTGATCTTCCTCAATGGCCTTTCCGGGTTTTAGGTAGTTCCATTCCCGAACTAGGCAACACTTTACAGGGAACAGACGCATTAAATCCTCTTTTTGCCAGTGTTTTAATTCCTTTTGTTTTAATAGCCTTATTTTTAGGACATCCTAGTTGGAAATGGTTTGCTATTGGTGCAACTTTAGGAATAACAGCTTTTCTGACCGTTAGTGCTGTTTATGATCCTGCCGTTTGGGGTTTAGGAAATAGTAACCTAGCTCGAATTTTTCTTCTTGTTAATGCTGTACTTTGTTATGGACTAGCCCAGTTAGCATTGAAAAAAGACGGACAAACTGCTTAATTAGGTAATGGGTAATGGGTAATTGGTAATTGGTAATTGGTAATTGGTAAGATTTTTTCCTATTATCCATTGCTAACCAACTGACAACTAACAACTGTACGGGCGAAGCATTTGGAGAACTATTTTTGGCAATGACCGATAATTTATCTTCCAAATGCTTCGCCCCTACTAACAACTAACAACTGTACGGGCGAAGCATTTGGAGAACTATTTTTGG
>Ga0208858_1000265_pt1 | contig 10883 bp, 10 predicted proteins | sample LakMenEpi16Nov12_FD_150704 | JGI IMG/M metagenome (GOLD analysis project Ga0208858, IMG submission 150704) | Freshwater microbial communities from Lake Mendota, WI - 16NOV2012 deep hole epilimnion (SPAdes) | ecosystem: Environmental > Aquatic > Freshwater > Lake > Epilimnion/Euphotic zone ...
ATTTCAGAGGAAAGCCTAGGGCCTTTGGTCGAGATAGGCTCCTTTGCAATTTGTACTAAAATAGATTGAGAAGAAGATAGAACAGCATCGATTTTACCCGACTTTTCCAAATCCTTTTCTAATTTAAAATGAACTAAATCATGCACACTTTGCTTGTTACGCATAGTGTCCTTCGTGAACTTATTTAATGAATTAAATTGATGCCCAAGATCGAGGTAATGTAAAAAGGCGTCTTTATCATGCCCCACATCCACAAATGCTGCATTTAAACTAGGAGATAAGCGTCGAATTTTTCCTAAATAGACATCCCCAACAGCAAAGTCTGAATTCCCTCGCTCCTCATGAAGTTCTATTAATTTACCATCTCGAAGCAATGCTAACCAAACCCCGTTGGTTCTTGCGTCTACTACTAGTTCTAAGCCCACGTTAATATTTTTATGTAAAACAATTAAAGCCCAACGTTTTTACGTTGAGCTTTAATTAGTTAAAAGGCAAGCTTATTTTTTCTTTTTATGGCGATTTTTTCTTAATCTTTTTTTACGCTTGTGCGTAGCCATTTTATGTCTCTTTCTTTTCTTACCGCTTGGCATATATCAAAATTTTTCTCGTTGATTAATTTTCTGTGCTAAAATACACCTGCTCAAAAACAGGAGTGCAAAGATAGCATAATTTTTTTTATTTCCAAAGACGAGATTACCTAACCTTGACGTCTTTCTTAACGCTTTCAACAAATGTTTTTGATGGTTTGAAAGAAGGGATATTATGAGCTGGGATAATTATAGTCGTTTTCTTTGAAATGTTCCGCCCGGTTTTCTGCGCTCTTTCTTTAACGATAAAACTCCCAAACCCCCTTAAATAAACGTTATTTCCTCGTGTTAGTGATGTTTTAATGGTTCCCATAAACGCCTCAACCGCTCTTAATACTTCGGTTTTCTCTAGGCCCGTCTCTGTGGCAATATCAGCCACAATATCAGCTTTAGTCATAATAATAATTGATTTTTAAATTTCACATTTAGTAATTTCGTGGTACAAAAATAGATTAGTTATCTATTCAAAGCATAATTTCAAAAAAAAAAATAATAAATGGGGCTAAATCAACAAGACCTAATTTCATGGTATTTGATAAATAAACGCGATTTACCTTGGCGAAAAACTAAAAACCCATATAAAATTTGGATGAGTGAAATCATCTTGCAGCAAACTCGCGTTCAACAAGGCCTGCCTTATTATCAGAAGTTTATATCTACTTACCCAACAATTCAATCACTGGCATTAGCTAATGAAGATGAGGTGCTTAATCTGTGGCAAGGTCTCGGCTATTATTCTCGTGCGAGAAACATGTTGAAGACGGCAAATGTAATAAACGAAGAGTACAAAGGTTCTTTTCCTACTAGCTATAATGACCTGCTAAAACTTAAGGGTATAGGAGAATATACGGCAGCGGCAATAGCATCTTTTTCGTTTAACGAGCCCGTGGCGGTTGTTGATGGAAATGTTTATCGTGTTTTAAGCCGTCTTTTTGACATCGAAACGCCAATAGATTCTGGCGAAGGAAAAAAAGCGTTTCGTTTTTTAGCAGATGAGGTTTTAGACAAAGTAAATCCAGCCACTTTCAATCAAGCTATTATGGAATTTGGCGCTTTGCAATGCACACCCAAAAAACCATATTGTAATAATTGTGCGCTCAACGGCGCCTGCTTATCTAGGGAAAACGGTACAATTAGTCAGCGGCCGGTAAAGAAAAAAAAGAACGCAGCAAAAGAGCGCTTTTTCGTATACAAGATTTTTTTGGATGAGAATAAAACATTGATTCAAAAACGTGAAGAAAAAGATATTTGGCAGGGGCTATATGAATTTCCGCTAGAAGAATTTGGCGATGCTAAAAAACAAATGGAATACATTCAATCATGCAAAGGAAAAACGCTTTATTGCTCTTCTGAAATTACGCACATTCTCTCTCATCAACGCATCAAAACATTCTTTATTTATTTAAAATCAGAAAAGAAAAAAGACCCGCTAAAACAAGGGGTTTTAAGTGTCTCGATTAACGAACTGTACCGCTACCCAGTTTCGGTTTTGACTGAAAACTTTTTAAAAAAGACAAAGAGCTTAACTTTTTTCCCCTTTGACCAGAATGTTACTTAACTTTGAGGCCTAATCTGAACAAAAGTGGAATTAAAAAAAAACAACGCAAAAACCGGTTCCAAAACGAAAATTTTGGTTCAAAAAATCGGTTCAAAAGAGAAGTTTAATAAGGAAACGCAGTATTTAGCAACAGAGTTGGCCTCGGGAAAAGCCTCTTGGACATTCTCTAAAAATGAAGATGGAATCCAAATTGTTGTCAAGGAAAATGGCATGTCAATGGAAGATTTTAGAATCATGGGGTTTACTTTATTTGAATTTTTAAAAGATAAATCACAGGACGCCGAAATTGAGGGAAAGGAGAATTGTGTATTGCCAATACTCGAGGGAATTATGCTTTCCTCTTATCGGTTTGAGCGATTTTTTACAACAAAACCGACACCGGAAAACACCTTTAGCTGTGTCTATTTTCCTTCAAACATTTCCTCTGCTTCCATCGAGGAACTTAGCAACACCACTGCCGCAGTATTTTGGGCAAGGGACATGGTAAACCTACCATTGTCTCACCTAACAGCAGAACAGTTTGCTAACGAAATAAGTACGCTATTGAAACCCAACAAAATTAGCGTTGATATATTAGAAAAAGCGAAGATTGAAGCGTTAAAAATGGGAGGACTTCTTTCTGTAAATAAAGGGTCGATAGATCCACCCACCTTCACGATTGCCGAATATAAGCCGAAGGGACACAAAAACAAAAAGCCAATAGTGCTAATAGGAAAGGGTGTTGTTTATGACACCGGTGGCCTTAGCCTTAAGCCTACTCCGGGAGGAATGGATACGATGAAAAGCGATATGGCAGGAGCGGCAGCCGTTATTGGCGCTATCCATTTGGCGGCAAAACAAGGGCTAAAGCTACACATTATCGCGCTTGTCCCTGCAACAGACAATCGACCAGGAATGAACGCCTATACGCCCGGAGATGTGATTACTATGTATAATGGCACTACTGTAGAGGTGTTAAATACGGATGCTGAAGGAAGAATGATTCTTGCAGATGCTCTTTCGTATGCTGAAAAATTTAATCCGGAATTAGTTATTGACGCTGCGACTTTAACCGGCGCTGCCGTTCGAGCAATTGGTACGCATGCAGCCATTGTGATGGGTAACGCGAAAGACGAGGCGTTTACCAAACTTGAAAAGGCGGGAAAAGAAATGCATGAGCGAGTAGTTCGCTTTCCTTTTTGGGAAGAATATAAAAATGACATGAAATCTAAGATCGCCGACCTGAAGAATGTTGGAGGGCCAAATGGAGGCATGATTTCGGCAGGGAAGTTTTTAGAAACGTTTGTAAAAGCACCATATATTCACATGGATGTAGCAGGGCCAACTTGGCTTGATGTAAAAGAAAATTATAAAGGGGTGTCAGCAACGGGCTATGGTGTTCGCTTACTCTATGCCTTTTTAAAAAACTACTAAATTAATGGAAAAAGCACCGAATAAAATTCAGCAAATAAAAGTTGGAATCTCGATAGGAGATGTTAATGGAATAGGCCCTGAAATAATCGTTAAAGCGCTAAAAGATTCGCGCGTTTTGGAGGAATTTACACCGGTTATTTATGGCACTGCTAAGGCAATACTAAACAGTAAAAATAAGCTCGAAGCGCACGATTTTTCTTATAAAGTTTGTGCTTCGCCTGATCAAATAGAAGAAAGGAAAATCAATTTAATAAATTGTTCGGATGAGGAAGTGGAAATAAAGGAGGGTGTCCCGACAGCGCAATCAGCAAAACTCGCAATTAAAGCATTAGATAAAGCAGCATTAGACTTGGCAAATGGGGCAATCGACGTTTTAGTAACTGCCCCTATATCAAAAGAAAGCATTCAAAACGCAGGGTTTAATTTTCCTGGCCACACGGAATATTTGGCGGAAATGTCAGGCCAAGCAGAAGCGCTTATGATTATGGTTTCTCCCTTGCTTAAGGTCGCACTTGTTACATCTCACGTACCGATTAAGGATATTGCACAAAACTTGACTAAGGATAAAATTTTTGCTAAAATCAGCGAGTTTGAAAAGTCGCTTCGGAAAGACTTTGGTATTCAACGCCCCACTATCGCTGTTCTTGGCCTTAACCCCCATGCTGGTGAGAACGGAAAAATTGGTGTGGAAGAACAAGAGGTGATTAATCCTGCAATTTCAATGGCTAAAAGCGCCGGTATTTTAGTACATGGGCCTTTTGCTGCTGATGGTTTTTTTGGGTCTGATCAACGTTCTAAATATGATGGTGTTTTAGCGATGTATCACGACCAAGGCCTTACGGCATTTAAAGCATTAGCATTTGATGAAGGTGTAAATTTCACGGCTGGACTGCCTATAGTTAGAACTTCTCCGGATCACGGAACCGCATTTGATATTGCAGGACAATATATTGCCTCTGCTCAATCGATGCGAAGCGCAATATACCTTGCAATAGATGTCTATAAATCACGAAAATTTGAACGGGAGATAACAGCATTTGCACTCCCGATTACAATCGGAGAAAAGGATAAAAGTAACGCTAGATAATTCCCAAGGCAAAATCCTTTTTTGTTTAAAATAAAAAGTGTTATCTTTGTTCCCTTGTTTGAATGACTGTATATGAAAAAAAGCAGCGAATTTGTTGTTCCATTTGCAGGCATTAAGCTTGGAGTTCATCACTATAATTTTGAGGTGACACAAACGTTCTTTGAAGAATTAACACATTTACAACTCGAAAAAGGAGGGGTGAAAATACAACTTGAGTTAGAAAAAAAAGAAACGATGATGTTAGCTTTTTTTTCAGCAATAGGCGATGTTCAACAAGCTTGTTGTCGTTGTAATGATCTCGTAAAGGTAAATGTGGATACAGAACTTTCGATAGTTTATAAATTGGGCATCGAGGAAAGTGAAGACGAGAACTTAGTTGTTTTACACCCCGATAGCTATGAAATAGATGTTTATCAACCGATTTATGAAATGCTTGTAATGGCCCTTTCGTCGAATCCAACTCATGAAGACGGCACTTGCAATCAAGAAATGATAAAGATATTAAATGCATACATGGTGGATAAAAATGAATCCAACACAAAAGAGGATAAAGAAGACCCAAGATGGGCGAAATTAAAAAATTTGAATTAAATAAATACAATATATTATGGCACATCCTAAACGAAAAATATCAAAAACAAGAAGGGATAAAAGGCGTACGCATATTAATGCAGTAGCTAAAAATATAGCGACATGTCCAACAACTGGACAACCACACCTTTTTCATCATGCTCATTGGCACGAAGGAAAACTATACTATAAAGGTAGAGTTGTCGCAGAAAAAGAAGTTGCGGCTTAATACCGCATGCTAATGAGGGTCGGCATCGACATTTCGGGCGGTGACTTTGCTCCCGCAGCCAATATTAAAGGCGCTATTCTTGCAAAAAAGTTGCTGGGAGATCAAGCGGAAATTATCCTAATTGGTAATACCGAGGAGATTCTTGCGTCCTTAAGTGATGAAAACGCACAGCCAAATGATTTTGAGATAATTAATGCTCCGGATGTCATAACCATGCACGATCATCCTGCCAGGGTGTTTTCGAAGAAACCGAATAGCTCCATAGCAGTTGGATTTGAAATGCTTTCAAAAGGACGTTTAGACGCTTTTTCAAGTACGGGAAATACAGGGGCAATGCTTGTTGGAGCGATATATAAAATAAATACGGTAGCTGGAATTTTTAGGCCTTGTATTACTTCAACGCTTCCAGCAATTGATGGCAGCAAAACGATTTTGTTAGACGTTGGTTCAAATGCAGATTGTAAGGCAGATGTTCTATATCAATTCGCAGTATTAGGCGCGCTTTATTCACAAATTGTTTCCGGAATAGAAAATCCACGAATTGCCCTCCTTAATATTGGAGAAGAGGAATCAAAAGGAAACCTACTAACTCAGGCGGCATATAAACTGTTCGCTGAATCAGATGAATTTAATTTTGTTGGCAATGTTGAAGGGCGTGATCTCTTTAGCGGAAAGGCTGAAGTGATTGTTTGTGATGGCTTTACGGGCAACATCGTATTAAAGCAAGCAGAAGGGCTTTATTCCCTGCTTAAGCAAAGGGGAATAAACGATGCGTATTTTGATCGGTTTAATTATGAAAACTATGGAGGCACACCTATTTTAGGTGTAAAAGGAAACGTAATTATTGGCCATGGCATTTCAAATGAGATTGCCGTTAAAAATATGATTATGCATTCATTTGATGTGGCAAAATCAGGATTAGCAATAAAAATTAACGAAGCATTTAACAAAATATGAATAAAATTACAGCCGCCATCACAGGGGTTCAGGGGTATCTTCCAGAGGATGTCTTGAGCAATGAAGACCTAACCAAAATGGTTGACACTTCGGATGAGTGGATTACTACTAGAACAGGAATTAAGGAACGAAGAATCATGAAAAATGGTGCTTCATCTGATATGGCTGTTCAGGCGGTAGTTAAACTGCTTCAGAAAAAAAATATTGATCCACTTGAGATTGAGTTGGTCATTTTAGCAAGCGTTACACCAGATTATTTATTCCCAAGTACAGCAAATGTATTGTGTGATAAAGTAGGAATGACAAACGCTTGGGGGTTTGACCTCTCAGCAGCTTGCTCAGGATTTCTTTTTGCTCTTACAACAGCAACACAATTTATTGAAAATGGAAGGTATAAAAAAGTCCTTGTAATTGGCGTTGATAAAATGTCTTCAATTGTAGACTACACTGATCGAACAACCTGTGTAATTTTTGGCGATGGTGCGGGAGTAGTGTTGCTAGAACCAAATGAAGAAGGTCTAGGAATTCAAGACCATATACTTAGGACAGACGGTTCGGGGAGAGAGTTTTTAATCCAACCTGGTGGTGGGTCTGCTAACCCTTCAACGTTCGAAACAGTCGAAAAAAAGATGCACTTCGTGAAGCAAGAAGGCTTGCAAGTATTTAAATTTGCAGTAACCAAAATGGCAGATGTGTCCGCGGAAATAATGGAGAAAAACAACCTCAGTAGCGACGATGTAGCATGGCTAGTTCCTCATCAAGCAAACTTGAGAATTATTGATGCAACAGCAAACAGGATGGGGCTTTCAACGGATAAAGTTATGATAAATATCCAAAAATATGGGAACACCACTGCGGCGACATTGCCGCTGTGTTTGTGGGACTACGAAAGCCAATTAAAAAAAGGAGATAACATTATTCTAAGTGCTTTCGGTGGCGGTTTTACTTGGGGGGCGATTTTAATAAAATGGGCATATAATTCTTAATATTAATTTTAATTCATAATCATGACAACAGAAGAAATAAGAGAGTTAATAAAACTTGTTGCTAAAACAGGTGTGGGCAGAGTCGAAATTGAACGTGACGACTTCTTTATTGCAATTGATGGTGGTAACACACATAGCAATAACGAAATAGTAGCACAGAATTATCAACCAGTATATTCACAGCCGGCTATTAATCAGCCAGTTGCTACGAATCCCATAGTAGCTCCACAAGCGCCTACTCTGATTAATGATGAAACACCAAGTAATTTAATAACGGTCAAATCCACCATGATAGGGACTTTTTATAGGTCAACTAGCCCGGACAAAGACCCATTTGTTTCTGTTGGTTCTGTTATTCAAAAAGGAGATAAAATTTGTATTATTGAGGCAATGAAACTGTTTAATGAGATTGAAGCCGAGGTATCAGGGAAAATCGTAAAGGTTCTAGTAGACGATTCATCTCCGGTTGAATATGACCAACCTTTATTTTTAGTAGAGCCATAAACAGTTAAAATTAGACCGATGTTTAAAAAAATACTAATCGCTAATAGGGGAGAAATTGCTATGCGAATTATTCGTACCTGCAAGGAAATGGGAATAAAGACGGTCGCAGTATATTCTACAGCAGACAAAGACAGCCTGCCTGTCCGCTTTGCTGATGAAGCTGTTTGTATTGGCCCACCAATGAGCGCAAAGTCCTATCTATCTATTCCAAATATTATTGCAGCGGCAGAAATAACCAACGCCGATGCTATACACCCTGGCTATGGCTTCCTATCTGAAAACGAAAAATTTTCAAGGGTTTGTCAAGAGCACGGCATTAAATTTATAGGCGCTCTGCCCGAACAAATAGCAGGAATGGGCGATAAAGCAACCGCAAAAGCAACAATGATAAAAGCCGGAGTGCCTTGTATTCCCGGATCGAAAGGTCTTATAAAAGATGTTAAGGAGGCTTTATCAAATGCCGAATTAGTTAAATACCCCGTTATTTTAAAAGCAACTGCCGGTGGAGGTGGAAAAGGAATGCGTATCGTATGGAATCCTGACGAAATGCAGGCGGCATGGGATTCTGCTAGGCAGGAAGCAGCTGCGGCTTTTGGAAATGATGGCATTTATATGGAAAAATTTATTCAAGAGCCTCGCCATATTGAAATTCAAATTGCAGGAGATCAATATGGGAATGCCTGTCACATGTCTGAAAGAGATTGCTCCATACAGCGCCGCCATCAAAAATTAGTGGAGGAAACGCCGTCGCCATTTATGACTGACGAACTCCGGGATAGAATGGGTAAAGCAGCAATCAAAGCGGCTAAAGCAGTAAAATATGAAGGGGTGGGGACAGTAGAATTTCTAGTGGATAAAAATAGAGATTTTTATTTTATGGAAATGAATACAAGGATTCAAGTAGAACACACTATTACTGAGGAGGTCATTAACTTTGATTTGATAAAGGAGCAAATTAAAATTGCTGCAGGCGAAAAAATATCAGGTAAAAATTATCTTCCGATTATGCACGCCATTCAATGTCGTATTAATGCCGAAGACCCACTGAATGATTTCCGACCAAGTCCGGGTAAAATCTTGCAGTATCATTCGCCTGGCGGACACGGCGTTAGAATTGATACGCACGTTTACGCGGGATATTCTATACCGCCGCATTATGACTCTATGATCTCAAAGTTAATTGTTGTCGCTCAAACTCGAGAAGAAGCCATTTTAAAAATGAAAAGAGCCTTGGATGAATACATCATTGAAGGCGTAAAAACAACGATTCCTTTTCATCAAAAGCTAATGGAAAATAAAGCCTTTAATTCCGGGAATTTCACCACGAAATTTATGGAAACATTTGAGATGTAAGCCTTATTCATAAAAACACCTAAGCATTCATAACATACAAGGCCATTTAAAAGGCGCATTAGAATTAAGCGTCTGATTATTGGCGTATTATGGAATTGTAAATTATCAATAAATCAATAATTTTGTAGCAACTTTATTTTTATTTCTGCGTCATTTCGCCGTATATTTATAAAAATATTTTTGAGACGCTTTTTTGAGTTATGAAACACAATTTACTAAGATCCATTTTTGTTTTATATAGTTGCTTTTTATTATCTAATAGCGGGTCCGCTCAGGCATTCTGCAACAACCCCCTTGGCACCATTTCACCTTCAACAAGTTGGCAGTATGTTTCCCACAATTCCTTAGGGTATTATACCATGAATGCAACTGCTGGCTGCACCTACATATTCACTTATTGCTCCACTGCTCCCTCAGCTTATTATTCTGGCGACCCGTATTTAACCGTCTCTACCGGTCCAACTAGTGGGGCCTTGGCTGCTAACGACGATTATTGTGGTTACGGCTCTTACTTGACATGGACAGCACCGTCTTCAGGGACTTTTTATTTAAATGTTGGCAATTGTTGTTCTAGCAGTTGTGGCTCTATTTCCACCAGAAATTTGGGATATATATCCACCAATTGCTCGGGAAGTATCAGCGCACCTTCAAGCATTACCGCTACAAGTACGAGTATTTGTCCTGGACAAAGTGTGACATTAACAGCGCAAGGAGTAGTGGGCACGCCCTATTGGTTTACTGGTGCATGTAGTACTTCTGGTCAGTTTTCAACGAACACTTCGGTAACGGTTTCTCCTACCGCAACCACCACCTATTTTGTTAGTAATTTCAGTAATAACCAATGGAGCCCTACTTGTGCATCAATAACCGTCGTTGTGAATCCAGCTGCGAACACCCCATCCGTTTCGGGAAATCTGCTAATATGTAACTCAGGAAGCACCACGTTGACAGCAAGTGGTGGCAGCACTTACACCTGGTATGCCAACTCAAATTTAACTGGCCAGCTAGCAACGGGATCTTCGTTTACTACGCCGACTTTAGGCACGACAACTACCTATTACCTCACTTCTGGACAAAGTTCGGCGCCAACCCAAGGAAATCCAACAACGTTTAATTTTAACGGAAGCACACAAAATTATACAACGCCTGCCGGCACAACATCAGTTATTCTAGATATTAGAGGCGCTGGAGGCGGAAACTCCGGATCGATTTCAGGTGGAGCAGGGGGGCGTGTTTTGGCGACCATTCCTGTTTCAGCCTCTACCAACTATACTGTTGTTGTGGGTGGAGCAGGTCAGCCCAGGACATATAATAGGTCTGGTTCTGGAGGCGGTGGATTTTCTGGTTTTTTGCAAGGGACTACTCATTTAGCCTCAGCAGGTGGAGGAGGGGGAGCTGCTGGTGATGATGGAGGCCTGGGTGGAGTTGGTGGTCAAGGAGGCGGACAAAATGGCGCCAATGCACCTTGTGGTAACGGAGGCGCTGGTGGATCAGGTGGTCCGGTTGGAGGCAATGGCGGAACTGGAATTACTAACGGGGGCACAGGCAACAACACAAATGGAGGAAATGGAGGAAATGGTGGAAGTAACCGCGCTGCGGGCGGTGGTGGTGGTGGTTTTGGTGTTTCTCCTGGAACTGG